>ERZ1292630.769-Hain-H41-02um-R3-769-length-32744-cov-188_pt1 | contig 32744 bp, 39 predicted proteins | sample MGYA00564408_ERZ1292630 | MGnify/ENA primary metagenome ERZ1292630 (study PRJEB36523, sample SAMEA6512641) | groundwater metagenome | collected 2019-01-08 | study: AquaDiva: Metagenomics assemblies of 32 groundwater samples
TCAATTTCGCATTAATCGTTGATAGCTTGCGTTAGTGTTAACAGGCCCTAGTTAAACGACTTTGTAAAATGCGGCAACACGTTGGAGTTGATGGGTGCAAGGCCGGTTGGTTCGCGGTCACACGCAACGGCGAAAGCTTGGCGGGGCAACTATTTCCCACGTTCAACGACTTGGCGTCTGCGTTTTTGGGGGCCGAACGCATTCTTATCGATGTTCCCATCGGATTGCCGTGGGCCGATGCTCCGATTCGTCCATGCGACCGCTTAGCCCGGAAAGTTCTCGAGAGGCCAAGGAAATCGAGCGTTTTTCCGGTTCCTTGCCGAGAGGCTCTCGCGGCAGAGGGCGTCGAAGCGGCCCGCAAGATCAATCGAACGTGCATTGGAAGGAGCGTCGGCGCGCAGACATGGGGTATTAGTCCCAAGATTAGCGAAGTTGACCGGTTTCTGTTGAGCATCCGAGGGCAGAGGCACGGTATCCGCGAGATTCACCCTGAGGTTTGCTTTTGGGCGCTTGCTGACCGGAAGCCAATGAAGTACAGCAAGACCACCATCGAGGGTAGGGAAGAGCGGCTCCGCGTTCTGCAACGGTTCGAGCCGGACGTCTCAGCGTTCTTGGACGATGTTCTTTCCAAGACCTTGCGGAAGAACGTGAAAGCTGACGATGTTTTGGATGCGACCGTTGCGTTCATTACAGCTGAAGCAAGACAAGGAGAACTGGCTTCTCTCGCCGGAAATCCATCGCATGATCCGGCGGGCTTGCCAATGGAGATGCTCTACCTGAGAATTTGGGATGATGTTGCCTAGGAAAACTTAAGGGAGCATTCTGGTTTTCTTGACGCGTGAGTCGACCCGCCTTCTGCAACAATTCAGGATGTCCCCGCTTCTATTCCAGGGTATATTATACGGGCAGAAAATCAGATCTACGCATCTTATGCGGATCAGTCTAATTATAGTTAGAGCGCATGCCCACATTACACGACCAGCTACTCAACGCTGATCGCCTCAATGCTGTCACGCAGCGTGCTGGATTCGCGCTGTGGCAGCTCCAGGAGCTCGAAGGTACATCTGCTCAGTACTACGTACTCGTAGTTCATGCGACGCCTGGAATGGGACTCAAGGCTGGCCAAGCGCTAGTCGACAAGGCACAAAGCAAGACCTTTGGCTCAACAATCACGCAGTTGACAAGGGCAAAGCAACTACCGCGAGAAGTAGAGAAACGGTTCCAAGCCCTCCTCGTTGAGAGAAACTGGTTGGTCCATAGCTCCCGGTCCAGCAGTCGCGACGCAATCCACAACGATCAAGCGTGCGACAGACTAATTGAGCGTCTAGACACCATCGCTGAGGAAGCTCGTCTCTTACTTAAAGAGGTGGTCAAGCATGCAGAGGCTTTCGTCAAGAAGCACGGAGTTAACACTGCGAACATCGATGAAATCGCTGCGCAAACTCTAAAGAAGTGGCATGGCGAAGATACGCTCTAGAAAAAACAAAGGGGTCGCCCATCTCGAAGACTCCTGTCAAGGAGCAATAGAACCCTCTTCGCACGCCGCGGTGATCGTAGCGTACGTCCGGTGCGGCTTGGGCTCTTACCGGGTGTGGGTCCTGAAACGCATCCCCGTTCTCGTTCCCCTGGTGTCGACTCCATCAACCGAGTCGCACCCGTCACCCATCAGGATCAAGATCTAAACAAAGGGGTCGGGAATCTTTTTTGTCACCGTACGTGGGGAAAACTTACGAGGACCTTCCGGTTTTCTCGACACACGATTCGAGCAGCCACCGGCGACAATTCAGAATGCCTCCATTTCTTCTCCTAACGCGGTCGTTAGGCTTGCCGTCTCGAGGTCGAAACCACGAGCCTATTCGTGATAGGCTCCTGCTGTGGTCTATGAGTACGATCCGGAGAAAGCCGCGGGACCAAATAAAGGGGTCGGGAGTCTTTTATGTCCTGCGCGCGCAAAAAAACTTACTCGAGCCTTCCGGTTTTCCTGGCGCGTGAGCCAAGCCGCTGCCGGCAACCATTCAGAATGTCCCCGTTTCTTTTCCTAGACATCCCACGGTATGTTATAAGGACAGAAAATCTGAACTCGGCATTTTATGCGGAGTAGCATAGTTGTAGTTGATCCAACGCTTCGCGGTGCCTCAACCTGAGAAGGACCATGCACACCCAAGTTCCCGTCATCTATGCAACTGGCTCTGGCGGAACAACCATCGATCAAGACGCCTATGGCGGTAATCCATTTGCCACCGCTCTGATTGAGCTATCCACTGTTTCCACGGGGAACCTAACCACATTTGCAAGACAACTTCGAGGTCTTACGCGCGAGCGAAGCGGCAATCACCAGAATCCAACTTGGACCAGCCTTCCTGCAGGAAGCAAGTGGTCAATAGCGATGCCAGCCGTTCAACGCACAGAACGTCGGGTTGCACTCGTACTTATTGTGTCCGAATATGGCACCCTAAACCCGCCCCGCCTCGTTGGTGCTGCTAACGATGAGCGCCGTATCTCGGCGATGCTTGCGCAAAATGGATTCTCAGTTCATCAAGGCGTTTCCAATAATAGAAAATCTCTCGTTCGTGCACTGAAAGACTTCAGTATCAGCACACAGACCTATGATTCAGCTGTCATTTATTCCACGGGCCACGGTATCGAACTTGACAACATTATCTACCTTCTGCCTGGGGACTACCCATTCGCCAAAGGTTTTCCTGAGACCACTCTGAAAAAACGCGCGCTGTCTGTGAAGAGCATTGCTCAGTCTTGCCGTGCAACCAATTTCAACCTAACGTTCTTCGCTGGCTGCCGCACTTGGGCAAATCCGTAACATCCATGAGCGCTATTCCGTCGTTCCGGTGGACCGCCTCGTGACGACGGGATCTGTTCGGATCTCCGAGCACGGGTACGACGAGCTTATGGCGGACGATATCTTTTCCCGTGATATTGTTACAGATATTGGCGACGGAAGGGTGGTCGAAGATTATCCAGACTATCCCAAAGGGCCCTGTGTTTTGGTGCTACAGAGAGACGGAAATGTAATCCGATACACGTCGTGTGGGGCATTCCCAAAGGGCACTCGGAACCAGCGATAGTTGTGACTGCCTATCGGCCAGACCCTGAGCAGTGGCAGGAAGAATTCATGAGGAGGCGTGAATGAAGAAGCAACGGCGGACGAAGCTGGTTCACGAAGGGCGATATCTTGCCGAAGTCGATATCGAGCTTCTGGTGACCGACGACGAGTGGTCTCCCTACCTGTCGGTTCAAGAGGCATACAAGCTCGATGATGTGCGTGACGCGTTGAAAAAGGGAGATACGACGGCGGCGGCGCGGCACGGTCGCGTATTCGCTCTGACTCCAATCGCCGTCTAACCATCGCTGCGAGTGCGACATCGAAGTCGCACTGGCATAGGCCGCGCGTTCTACTGCTTCATGGTGGGCAAACGAGTCACTGTGCTGCACGCATTCATCAAGAAGACTCAACACACACCGGATCGAGAGCTGAGGCTGGCGCGTAAGCGTCTCAAGGAACTGCAACATGGCTGAATTGAAATACAGGCCTGTCCTTCACAATCAAAAGGCCTTCCTTGCTAAGGCTCGTGCACGAAAGGGCTTCAGCAGAGCCTATAATGCGCTGGCGTTGGCTCGGCTCATGACTGTAGGCGAATGATCGGTTTAATCGTGATCCCTTTCTCGCTGTCTTCGGCCGCTTGGTTGATCTGATCGAGGTTGTAGAACTTCACCAGCTTGTCGAACGGAAAGCGTCCCTGTGTGTAGAGTTCGACGAGACTCGGGATGAAGAGATCCGGAACGCTGTCGCCTTCGATGATGCCGATAATCCGCTTGCCGGTCGTCATCACCCCGTTCACATCAAAGCTCGCCTCCGTACCCAACGCCGGCGCTCCCACGATGCCGCAGGTTCCGCGAATTGCCAGCGCGTCGATGGCCTGGCGCAGCACGCCGGGCCGGCCGCTCGATTCGAGCGTGAAATCGACGCCGCCGCCGGTGATCTTGCGCACAGCCTCAACGGGATCGGTCTCGCGGCTATTCACCGCATGAGTCGCTCCGAGTTCCTTGGCCAACGCAAGTCGTGATGGCACCACGTCCACTGCGATAATGGTTGTCGCACCGGCCACACGTGCGGCCATCACGGCGCTCAAGCCGACCGCTCCTCCTCCGAACGCAGCGAAGCTGGCGCCGGGTCTGACATTCAGTGCATTCATCACGGCCCCTGCGCCGGTTTGAATGCCACAGCCAAGGGGGCCAAGCAATTCCAGCGGGGCATTGTTCGAAACTTTGATCACATTGCGTTCATGGGCAAGGGTGAAGGTGCCGAACGACGACTGTCCGAAGAAATGGTCGTGAACCGATCCCTGCTTGTCCTGCGTGGCGGTACTCCCATCTTCGCGGGCCCCGCCGAAATTCAAAGCGTAGAAATTCGCGCAGTAGGTCAGGTCGCCGCGCAGACAGGGTGTGCAGTGGCCGCACCACATATAGGTCAACACGACGTGGTCGCCTGCTGCGACTTTTTTGACGCTGCTGCCGACCCGCTCCACAACACCGGCGCCTTCGTGGCCGAGCACGATGGGCAGAGGCACGGTATACAATTGGTCGCGTGCCACCATGTCGGTGTGGCACATGCCGGTCGCGACGATCCGGATCAGCACCTCGTCGGGACGAGGCTCGTCTAGGGTGAGGGTCTCGATCTGAAACGGTCCGCCTTTCTTGCGGACCACCGCCGCCTTAATCTCTCGCGTCTGAGCATTCCCCATAGTGGTCATCGGCGTGCTCCTTGATGTGTGAAAACTTAAGAAGACATTCTGGTTGGCTTGACGCGTGAATCGCCCGACTGCTACCAACAATTGAGAATGCCCCCATTCGGTTCAAGGCATCCTAAGGTGTGTGATACGGACAGAAAGCCAGACCTCTGCATCTTACGCGGATCAGTCTCTATATAGTGAGATTTATTCACCACGCTCAAACAGGATTCATAGGCACATGAATGAAGACGGCAACGACATGAACCCCTACCGTGCTGCGGGAGAACTTGCAGGACTCACGAGCCTGGTCGATGCGTTCTACGCAAACATGGATACCTTTCCTGAAGCCCGTGTGATTCGAAACATGCATCCCGAAGATTTAACCGAGTCGCGGAAAAAACTCACGTACTTTCTATGCGGAGTGCTCGGTGGCCCCAGACTGTTTATCGAGCATTACGGAGGGGTCAACCTCCCTGATTTTCACAGGCAATTCCCAATTGGAACGGACGAGCGAGACGCGTGGATGATCTGTATGCAACGTGCCATTGCTGTTCAGCCCTATGAGGCATCATTTAAAGAGTTTTTAGTGGCTCGATTGAGCATTCCAGCGGAAAGAATCAGGATGGTCAATGAGATGGAAATCTAATAGTTGCCTGGAGAGCGACGCATGGTCGGCTACACCCTGCGAGACAGGCACGTGGAGCCGTGAGAACCTGAGACGTACTTGAACAGTACATCAAGGGCGCGAGCGGCGAGCCTGCCTGCCGAAGGCTCGTCGTCGTAGCGAATCCGCGATTGCAGCAGAAGTGTTCATGAATAATGCGGGCTAGAAGCAGTAGACATTGGTTTGGCATTTTCAGTAAATTTGGCAGCGACGTGAGGAGTTGAACGGGCTGGCAACCGGTGGTGCCTGGTCAACTCTGGTTATTCCCCATTTTTTAACAGGAGGGAGAGCACGATGAGTACGAAAACACTCTATGAACGTCTCGGAGGCTATGACGCGATCGTTGCAGTTTCCGGGGACCTGTTACCACGCCTCATGTCGGATTCACGGCTGAAACGTTTTTGGGAACATCGGGGACAGGACGGCATCGACCGAGAAAAGCAACTCCTGATCAATTTTCTCTCTGCGAGTTCGGGTGGTCCCATGTATTACACCGGGCGAGACATGAAGACTTGTCATAAAGGGATGAAGATCAGTGAAGCCGATTGGACGGCATTTTTGGGCCACGCCAATGCGACCCTAGATGCGTTTAAAGTTCCCCCAACTGAGCGGGCCGAGGTCGTTGCCTTCGTGTTGTCTTTGAAAAAAGATATTGTCGAAGCCTAGGTGATAGGCAAGAGGCGTGAAACTCACGCCCCTTGCATGAAAAATTGAAGAACTTCGATAGTCTGTACATCTGAGCAAGCGCGGAACACTCACGCAGGATGCTCAAAATGGCCGTCCAGCGCGGCCGCAGCGAGCGAAGACCGGAGGCGTACCCTCTGGGGCGCACGGTGCGACGAATAAGGAGCACCAAGTTTGTGCGCGCCGCCGAGTGGTGAGGCGGCCGGGTCCCCGTCGAGGATCTAAGCGATGCGAGAACAAAGCTGGCGGACTTTTTCAGCATCCTGTTAGAGCGTTTGGTGCGTGCCGTCGCAGTACGGCGGAGTCTTCGTCTGCTTGCACATGCACAAGGCGATTTCTTTCGTTTCATCTACTGTAAACTCGACCGGCTCAATCCCGGTTCCTTGGTGGGCTCCGTCACAGAACGGTTGGTCCCTCGAGCGCCCACATTGACACCAATAGTACGTTCCCTGTTCCAACGTCAGTACTTCGGGCTCTTTGGCTGCAATGCGTGGCTTCTCCATGAACAGTCCTCCTTGTTAGGTTATAAGTGTAACGGCTTAATAGGCGAGACGACGACCGCCGGATTATTTTTCCATACTGATTCGTCTGCGTCTACATAGAGCTCCACTTCGTTGCCGTCTGGATCGCGCAGGTAGAGGCTTTGGCTCACGGTGTGATCGCTCATGCCGTCGATGGCGATCCCGGCTCGTTCAAGATCTTTTTTGGCCGCGCGCAATTCGCCCAGACTGTCCCCCACCTTGATCCCGATATGGTAGAGCCCTCGACGCCTCCCTGACAATGGCCCTGGCGCGTCACCGACCTGGATCAGCAACAACTCGTGATGGGTACGACCGGATGTCAACGCCGCAGCCGCCCCATTAAAAATTCTGCCCACCTCCTGAAATCCCAGCAGGTCGCGATAAAAAGCCAACGACTGTTCCAGATCCTTGACGTAGAAGACAACGTGTCCGAGGTACTGTGCTTTCATAATTCGAACTCCCGTTTGGCGTAAGAGGTAACGCGTGAGGAGATGTGAGCAGGAGAGCGTTCCCTTTGTCAACTATCCCCTAGTCCAGGGTCTGACTCATCCCCGACAGCGACGCCGATGTAATACGCGAGCCTGCTCACAGGACTGTCCCATGAACCCTGGGGAATCCCCCTCGAGAACAGGTGCCTTCGTAGTATGGGGCGTCACGAACTTCTGCATCACCTCATCTTGCGGATTAGAGAGATCGTCTTGTTCATCTGGATAGTTGATGTGTGTGTAACTTGATTGTGGGGAGATCGTCACCTGTCACCTGGGGGGTCGGAGGCCGGTTGGGCGGGGCAGGATAAGGTGGTAGCGGAGGCGGCGGAGTAGGAGAGGGAAACGGACTAGGGCCCGGTGGAATGGGTCCGGGATCGGGGCCTGGATTGGGATTCGGAGTCGCAGCATTTGCCATCCACATAATCATCTCCTTGAATTCTCAATTCTGTTGGATGGGTTCTCAGTCGCGCGGTCTTCAACGTTACTTGCCCCACATCTCAAGGTCATACTTCTTTCGACCTTGCCGGGGGATTTTTTTTGAACAGGCGGTTGAAAACTTGTGACGTTACTATCTGGCTGCCGAGTAATTTCCCTTCCTTCTTCGTATCAAGACTTTTCAGAAATGCCACCATGTCAGCCCGCTCTCGGTCGCTCTGAAAATAGAATGTATGCGAGCGTTACGCCCTCGCGCTGGATTCAAGAGACTGTCCAGACTCTTCACCGAAGTATCGTGCAATAAAGAGGGAGGTTCGATCAGTAAGATAAATAAAGGGGTCCGCGTTAATTTCCATGCGGATCCTGTGTGGAAATTGGTTTGCCGCAATCATTCATGGCGTCATCTGCTCTTGCTTAGGTGTTCCGCTTATAGCTTCCGATTCGTAATCCGGGGTCGCGACCTGTCGGAACCGAATGATCGTTGAGGATCCTTCTGTGGAATCGATATGGAGTTTCACGTCTGCTCCCGCCTTTTCGACCATTACACGACAAGGTTGAGGAATGCTCAGGTAGACATGTTCTTGAGCCACGTCGGCCTTGCGCACAAGGATCGACAACACTTCGTCTGTGTGATCGAGATGAAGAGTCAAGGCTTGAAATGGAAGCCCATTGGCTTCATGTGAGGCGGTATTGCAATGGCTTTGCCCCGCGACATACACCAACCATTCCTGGTGGTCTTGGCTGAATTGTTGGAAAAATGGTTCCCATTCCCCGCGAGTGATCTCGCGCCCTTTCCTCGTTTCAGTCGCTTCTGAGGTTTTGCTCATTTTAATGCTCCAGTGAAACAATGAACAGACGTTGTCGCAGCCGCATGACATGTAGCTGTGTCACGAATGCGAAGACCTGTCTACAGCCATGGACTTGGGTAGGACTATGCCTCATTTTTAATCATAACGGCGATATGACGTATGGGTAGCTAGGATATTCCCTAGCCCTCATTTATTCATGACGGCTCGTCGTGAGATAGCCGAAAACGCATTCTCCGTAAAACGGATATCGTATTTCGCATGCGACGATATTGGGGAAAGGCACGTCGGAACACTACTCACGTAGCGACGCTCATCCTCAGAGTGTCTGGCTCGTGTCATCGCAGTAGGGCGGAGGCTTGGTCTGCTTGCACATGCACAAGGCAGGCTACTTGGCTGCAATGCGGGACTTCTCCATGAACAGTCCTCCTTGTTAGATTACAAATATAACGGTTTAATAGGCGACACAACGGCGGCGGGATTGTTCTTCCACACCGACTCATCCGCATCAACATACAGTTCGACTTCATTGCCGTCAGGATCCTGAAGATAAAGACTCTGGCTCACGGTGTGATCGCTCATGCCGTCGATGGTGACGCCAGCTTGTTCAAGATCTTTCTTTGCCGCACGCAATTCATCCAGACTGTCCCCCACCTTGATCCCAATATGGTAGAGCCCTCGACGCCTCCCTGACAATGGCCCTGGCGCGTCACCCACCTGGATCAAGAGCAACTCGTGATGGGTACGACCGGATGTCAACGCCACAGCCGCGCCGTTAAAAATTCTACCCACCTCCTGAAATCCCAGCAGGTCACGATAAAAAGCCAACGACTGTTCCAGATCCTTGACGTAGAAGACAACGTGTCCGAGGTACTGTGCTTTCATGTGAGTCACTCCTTCTTGGACGACGGCTGCAAGAGCAACGCTCTGACCGCCGCGTGCGCCAACACCACATCGGGCCCTCGTTGCAGCGCGTCGTGATATTGTCTGCCGAATCCCTCTCCTTCTTCCGACGGAATCAGAAGTGTCCGGATCGATGCGATACTGGTGGCGATATCCGGACCGTCTGGCGATTCGCCTTTTTCTCCGAGTTCATCGAGCGTGGCCATCAATTGAGACAGGGGACGCAGCCAGGCAAACCACGCATCCCCCAGCACCAGCTGCAAAAATGCCCCATTGGATGGGATACGTCCATGCACACGCTCATAGGACACTCGTTCGTCGTCCAGCAAGGCTTTGTGCAGACGAAGCAATGCACGAAAAAGATGGTCGAGGTGCACGCCTTTGTGACCTGGCTCCGGCATGATCCGATCTCCTCAATGTTCACGCGCCCGTTACCCCGTCGGCTCGCTATCGAGCTGATGCGCCTTGCGTCCGCCACGAGCAAGCACATGTTCTGGAACCTGACCGCCGACCATGAGGCTTGCCATATCTGCAGCGCGTGCCACGAGTTGTTGTGCCCCTTCTCGTAGCGCCCGACTGTTCTGTACCTCGCTGACATTCCGCTCCATGTCTTCTGCACTCCAGCCCCTCGAATGGGCGATGAACGGGAATTGAGGGAACTGACAACCGACCTCGGCGAAAAAGGTCATGAGCTGTCCGGCCACACCTTGGACGTTGTCTTGCCCACCCATAATGATAAACGCCGCAACCTTGTTCTTGAGCAAATGTTTGTTCGCGATGGTCTCTTGATTTTGGATACAGTTCAGCCGCTCGACCATCTTGTAGTACAAGCTGCTGGCATTGCCCCAGCGGATCGGGGTTGAAATCAGGATGACATCGGCCCAATGCACGATCGCTTCGTACACGCGATCGAGCTGGTCTGTCGGATCCATTTGCGTGATCGAGCAGGGCCAGGTGCAGGCCTGCGCCGATTTGGAATAGAAACCTTCACAGGAGCGAAAGGTCAGTTCGCGGAGCTTGATGCACTGCGTCTCTAGTTGGAGCGTGCTTCTGGCATGCTCCAAGGCGACCTCCAGCATCGCATCGGAGGTGCTGTACCGTGGATGGTCCGTGGTCATCGCTGTCGTCGAGATGCCCACGACGCGGATCGGGCCTGCCTGCCGCAACACCAGGCGTGCGAGTGGATGGGGCTTGTGCGACTGCTTTTTCCGTTTCGTGGCGGACGACAGATCGATGTGGAGACGGCCCTTCTCGATTTTGGTCGCATAACTTGGAACCTGATCCTGTTCGTACCCCGGCTCTCCCTGACCGGTGCCGCGATGAAACTTCCAGTAATGCCAGGGGCAGACAATATAGTCGCCGTCCAGGCTGCCTTCTCCCAATGGACCGCCGGCATGATTACAAACCCCTGAGATCGCAGCAAACGAGCCGTCTTTATACGTCAGTGCGATAGTCGTTTTCCCGAAGGAAACTTCTTGCAAAGGCTTTTTATTCAGTTCTTCGACGCTTCCAACATCCGTCCATTGTGTGTCTGGCATGAGAGGCTCCCTCGACGATGTGGTCACGACACATTTCAGTTTTTCGGCAGTTCCCGTTGACTAGCTCTCTGCACCTTCCTTACTTCTTTGCTCCTGTATCGTAGTAGAACCGCTCATGCACGATCTTGCCGTTGTTCCACTTGGCCACGACGACCTGCTCCATATGCACCGGCTGTCCGCTGGTAGCGATGAAATCCAGACTGCATTCGTAGAACGTGACATTGTCGCCCACAGCCGAAGCCGTCACGTTGAACCCTTTCCACTCCTTGACGCCGCTCAAGAACTGCTTTTCCCGCTCAATATTTGCCGCCTGACCTATGGTCGGCGGGTTAGCATTGTCCTGCATCACCGTGTTCTTGTCATAGAACTCGCTCATGGCCTCAACGATCTTGCCTTGACGGATGTAGCCGAATAGATCGTTCAGTCGCTGCTGTAGATTAGTTGTGCTCATGACTTCTTCTCCTTTTGAGGTGTGTGGGTGAATGTAATCCCGGCTTTCTGAACTTCTTGATAGGGGAGGAGCCAGACCAGCGATTCATCGCTGAGATCGCCGACCTGAATGCGATTACCCCAGGGGTCGCGGAAGTCGCACCGGAAGTTCGGCTGCAGTTGTAACTTGTACTTCTTGGTGAGTTTCTTTCGCACTTCCTTGATCTGTTGCGCGTCTCGGACCATCAAGCCGAAATGTTTCACGCGATCCGGCTGCAGCTTGTCGACTTCAAAAATCGCCATGAACTGATGCTCGCCCAACTTGCACCAGGCTGCGCCTTCACCGCCGCGGAGCATCTTCAAGCCGAACACGTCCGAATAGAACTTCACCGCATTCTTGGCGTCGGTCACCTCAATGACGATGTGGTTACAGCCGTAGACTTGGACTGCCATTAGCCTCATTCCTTTCTAGCAGGATGCTGAAAAAGCCCGCCAGCGTCGTTCTCACCTCGAAAGCATCCTCAACGTAGCCAGGGGCTACGCCTCCGGTGCTTACGTCGGCTGCGGCCTCGCTGAACGGTCTTTTTGAGCATCCTGCGGCTATACTGACTTCGGCACCAATGAGAAATATTCCACCAGTGTATTGTCTAGAACTGAGTTCCTCTCAGCCTGCTAGGACTGCTTCTCGGCCTGCCGAATGGCAGATACAAACATATCCGGAGGCTGCGCACCAGAGATTGAGATGCTGCCGTTGAAGACAAAGTAGGGCACCCCGCTGATGCCCAGCCGGCGACCGACTGCTTCTTCTGCCTTGACCTCAACCACGCCTTTCTCGCTCTCAAGAAACTCTTCTGTCTCTGTCCGGTCCAGTCCGGCTTCTGCAGCCACATGCGTAAGGGTCGTCACATTACCGATGTTCTTGCCTTCCAGAAAATACCCACGGAAGAGTGCCTCCACCATTGCGTCCTGTTTCCCCTGTTGTGCGGCATACCAGACGAGCCGATGGGCGACAAAGGTGTTTGGCGTCCGCTGAATCTTCTCAAAGGCAAAGGGAATCCGTTCTTCCGCGCCGGCAACAAGGAGTTGTTCTTCCATTTGACCGAAAGCCTCCAAGCTCCCAAACTTGGCTTTCAAATAGGTGGCACGATCCATTCCATCAGATGACATCGTCGGATTCAATTGGAACGGACGCCAGGTAATGCGCGCCTGTGCGCTGCCATTCAGTTGAGCCAACGCCCGTTCCAGCCGCCGCTTTCCGACGTAGCACCAGGGGCACACGATATCGGAATAGACCTCGACCGTGAGTCCGCCATGCGTCATGACAGATGTCCCATCTTCCCTGCTTGATAGTCCTGAGCCGCTTGCATCAACTCTGCACGGGTATTCATGACGAACGGGCCATAGCGCGCAATCGGTTCTTCGATCGGCTCTCCGGCCATCACCAAGAGCCGGCTGTCTTTCTGAGCCTCCACCGTGACGTGCGAGCCATCGCGTGTGCACACAATCAGCTCTGCATCTCCGGCTACTTGCGACCCATTCACTGACGCGAGGCCATCCAACACGAAGATCGAGGTGTTGTGCCCTTCGTGCAACGAGAGAGACACGCGCTTCCCGGCCTTGAGTTGCAGATCGTACAACTCAACCGGTGTGAAGGTCCGGGCCGGGCCTTTATGTCCGAGAAACGATCCGGCAATCACGCGCAATCGACCGGCTCCACCATCGAGCTCGACGGCGGGAATATTGTCGTTGAGGATCGTTTGATAGCCAGGCGCCGACATTTTCGATGCCTTCGGGAGATTGACCCACAACTGAATCGCGTGAAGCGTCCCGCCGCTCTTGGCCCATTCTTTTTCGTGCAGTTCTTCATGCACGATGCCGGATGCCGCCGTCATCCATTGGACGTCGCCTGGACCGATCACTCCGGAGTTTCCAGTCGAATCACGATGGGCTACCACGCCTTCGTAGACAATAGTAACCGTTTCAAACCCGCGATGCGGATGCTCCCCCACGCCGCGCGGATGGTCAGTCGGCGTGAAGTACTGCGGCCCGGCATAGTCCAGCATGAGAAATGGGCTGACCTCTCGGTCGAGCTCATTGCTGGGAAAGAGATTCCGCACGGGAAACCCATCACCCACCACGTGAGCGGAGCCTGGCTGATAGATTCCCACGATGTCTTTTGTTGCCGGCGTCTCGATTGTCTCCTGATGGCTCATTGGCATCCTCCTTCTCTTCGTCCAAACTTATGATGCGAACGTTGAGCTTATAGTCGCTTCTCCTCCAGATCGTACACATCAAACCACACATATACCGGGCGATGCTTCGGCACGACCTTGGGAATATATTCTTCGAGGTATTGCTGAGCCTCAAGACTCATCTCGCTGATCCGCATATCGCGCAGCTTGTTGTTCCATTTCAACACGTCATCCATATTCTTTACGTGCGAATGACTGACAATCCACTCCGCGACCTCCTCGTCTGAGGCTCCAGTCGCCACGACCTCCTTGAACTGATCGGGCGTGATACCGGTGAATGAAAACCATTGGCTGGCTAATGAACAGGGCCAGTAATTGTATTCACCGTTGATCCCGAGCAAGAACGCCCGACACTTGTCCACACAGCGAGCCGCGATCACATAGCCGCCCAGCTTTTCCCGTGGACTGCGCGGGTAGTCTTTCCGAAGATCCTTGGCCAATTGTTTCACCTTGTCGAGATCCGTCTTCATGATTGCCTCCTTCGTCTCACTCATGATCGCGCACCATTTTTAGGCCTTCACGAACCCCTTCAAGGCCTCGGCCAGCGTCACCCGACCCCGAATCACCGATGTGGGATGTTCGTACCCAATCCTCCCCGTGGAAAATGATGTATACATTTCCTCAAACAGTTTCGCCGCTTCATCGGAGAACCCAAACGACTTGAATGTGGGCACCACCGCGCTCAAGGGTGCATGCTGAGCCGTGACGGGCTTTCCCAGAATCTGACCGAGCGCGGCCGCAACCTGATCCGGACTGTATTCTTCCGGCCCGGCGAGTTCCACGATCTGCTTGCTTTTTCCACCAGCCATCAATTGCTCCGCTCCCACTCGGCCGATGTCTCTGGTCGAAATCATGGGAACCATGGCTTGAGGCGCAATGAACGTCGGCAACACACCCTGGGCTTTGGCTGCGCCGAGAACCGGAGCCCAGTTTTCCATGAAATAGCAGGGACGGAGGATCGTCAGATTCTTCGCCACTGCTCCAAGCGCCTGTTCGCCGTAGCGAGCGGCTCGGATTGGCCCCGTCCATTCTGGTATGTGCCCACCGACTGAGGACAGAAATACGACGTGGTCGATGCCGCTGCTCTTAACAGCTTCTGCTGCGCGATCCATCCGTGCACGCTGGTCGACCAGCCATGCCGCTGCTCCATAGTTTGGCGGCACCAAGAGATAGACGCCCTTGGCTCCTTTAAATGCGTCGGTCAATGAGGACATGTCATCGAGCGAAGCGACGACAATCTCCGCCCCCTTCGCTTTCCACGCCGCACCTTTATCCGCTGAGCGCACGACGATCCGCACAGGCTGTTTCTGGCTCAGCAACGTGTCGGCCACCACCGATCCTGTATTCCCTGTTGCACCCAAGACAACAAACATGATCACGCCTCCTTCTCTTAAAAGTCACACCATCTTCTCAGCGACCACCTTACCAACCGGCCACATACCTGCGCCAGTGATCAAACCCGATGAACTTCGACTTCGCGCGCTTGTCTCACAACAGTATAATAGTTCTAGTTAGGACTAAGTCAAGCGGGAAATGTTCAGCGAGAGGACTCCTGGTACGGTCGGCTTACAAGGGAGCTACAATTCGAGAGGTTTCGGCAATGGGCATGTCACTGTAGCCTGGCCGGTTATGGTCAACCATCATAGCCGAAGGAAGCGTGTGGTGCTAAAAACCAAGCTCTTTTTCGAGATCGGCTTTTTTATCATTGAACTTTTTCTGCTCCGCCTCGCTTTTCTGCGTGATCGCACCTTTCACGTTCTCACCTGTTTTCCCCATGGTGCGGCCCATCTCTTCTTGCTTGGCCTTGACCTCTTTGGCCTTGGAGGACCCGGCAAATTCGTAATATCTTCCCGCAATACCTTGCGTGAACATCGGGTCGCCGCGCTTCATAATCGTATCGCCCCGCTGCTCGGCCCTCGCTTTGGCCAACTTGTCGCCGTTCGGCAGAAACTTCATCCAGGCCGAGGCCTTCACCAGCTTCTCAAGCGAGCCCATGCTCGCCTTCATCGCTTCCTGCGCACTGCCGGACAGACCTTTGGCATCCGTCTCCTCGGCCTTCATCAATTGGTCAGCGTTGGTAGACGCGATGTGGCGCAGTTCTTCATGATAGGCTGGGGGCGAGGTGTGAGGCTGGATCTCGCCCGTCTTGGGATCGCGGGGCCCACGGCGGCCTCGGTCGACACCCCAGGCCGTTTCGAAGAGCGTCGGATCCTCAGGTTTCGCATACACCGCTTTCAGCATCACCCGGTTGGCCTCGTTGAAGTCACCGATGGCTTCAAAATATCGGAACGCCGACGTCCGCCCATCGGCCCGTACCGGCTCATGTGAATACAAGAAGCCCTTCGCTTCAGCCGCCTTGGCCAATTCCCGGCCGAGTTTCGACACATTCGCCTTGGCTCTGGCCTGGGCATTCTTGTCGAATCGATCGATACAATCGTCGTCTGCAATCGCTCGAGAGGCCACAAACAGTTCCGCCGGCTGACCGGACTTCTCCGCTTTGCTCATAGCGGCAATCGCCGCCTTGGCCGCCTTCTCTTCCTCATCGCCCAAACAAATATCGTCCGCGCGGACTGAGGAAGCCGTCACAGCGAAAATCGCCAGCGCACAACAGACCATTCTAAACAGGATCATGAGCGCAATCCTCCGTTATTGTCCCAACAGGCCTTTCAGCATCTTACCCGCATCGATGGCCTCATCGCCGTCATCGCCCTTGCTCGGCGCGTTGTCTCGACTTCGTCTTTTGTCTTTCTCCCGCCCTGCGTTCTTCATCATCTCTTGAATGTTCGGAGCCCCGCCTTGCCCCATCATGGCTCCCATGTCGTTCTTCGTATAGCCGGCGGGAATCTCGAACAACGCTGGGTTCTGTTTTTCGACTTTCAGATTGGTCAACTCGCTCGCCATGCGCATTTTCTTGTTGCCCTCTTTGGACAGGAGATCCATTTTCATCGAGATGCCGTCTTTAGTCGCCCAGAAGAATCCACCGAACTTCGACCCATCCTTCTTGGTCGCAATCATTTTATACTTGGTAGTCTGAACCCCGTTGACTGTTTCCTCGCCGACGACGGTCTGCTCCACGTCCATGGAGTTGAGATCTGGCGACTCCAACTGGTCCATCGGCATCTCCATGTACATATTTCCCATCAATTGCCACGTCACCTTCTTGTCTCTCCGGATGATGGTGACGTTGCCGTCCGCCCCACCCATCTCCATGCGCTGCTTGCCGGGCGAATGGTAGACACGGGATTTCATCGTCATGCCCCCTTCTGTCTCCATCGTACTATCGGCCGAATAGTCCACCTTAGGTTCCGGCAGAGAGGCAGCACTGACTGCGAAAGGCATCAGTACCATCGACACCACCACACCGATATATCGCCACAGTTTCATGGGTCTACCCTCCATTAGAAACGTTTCAACTCTTCAAGCGACGGGAGGCTATCGGGTTTCGCGAAACGAGTCAATATCCGGGGCAAGCATGAAAAGACCTGCCGCGTTGCGATGGCATTCTGCTCTGCCAAATACAAGATGCCTATCACGAGGTGGGGGTTCCGGGAGCAAAGGAATCGCCTCACTGCCTCGCACCACCACACAATGCCAAGAAACCAACAGCTGACTGCCTCTCATCTTCATTTCCGAATCACCCTGGATCGGATGCCTGTCACTGTTTTTACCCAAATGTGACACATCCATGACGTTCCCGTAATTGTGTGCTGCTAACTTGAAGCCTGTATGACGGACGTCTTTCACACCGAGGGACATCACGGCTTCGCCTCCAATCAACAAGGCGAGATGCATCACCACGCCACGGGAATGATGCTCACGGAAACACCAAAGGAGCTTCTCATGGAACCTCTCACACGAACTGTCTGGCGATGGAGCGTTCCGCTCTGTCTGCTGACTTGGGGATCTATCTTGGTTGGAGGCTGCGTATTCCGATCCATGCCGTCCACTGATCACAGCGCACGTCGGCCACCCATCCCGACGGAACCCGGTCGCCTTTTCTGAGGTCTCTCGAAATCGATCGATGGCCTCTTCAGAATAAGTCCAAGGGACCAGGACCCATCTGTGTTCTCGTATCATGACCCTCACGCTCTAGGAGGTTTGCCTCATTCTTGGGAGACGATACCGGACGCCATTTTTCGATATCCCGCCACCGGTCCGCCCAGGACTGCGCAATCGTCTGATTTTTTGATCTGGGTTATCGTGCAAATCGCTCGACAATCGCAGCGGTCGTGACAACTTCTCCGAAGATGCCGCCTTCCACACCGATCATAGCCAACGCGGCCTTGTGCAAGGCTGGATCGCCCGAAGCGCAGGCATCACTCGCAGTGATACAACGATAACCAAGATCGACAGCAGTACGTAGGGTTGAGCTGACACACACCTCTGTGGTGACGCCCGTTATGATCAGCGTCTCGATGCCACGCTTTGCCATTATCTGTTGCAGCATGGTGTGAGCAAACGCACTATAGCCAGGCTTGTCAATGACGATCTCCTTCTCTAGGGGACGTAAGGCATCCACGAAATCGTGCCCGACTTCGCCGCGTACGAGCAGGCGACCGAGCGGACCTTTTGAGCCAATTTCCGCATTGGCTCTCCGGCTGCGCTCCAGCTTGTACGGTGGACAATCGGAAAGGTCTGGCAGATGGCCTTCACGGGTATGGACGATCAGCAGACCGGCTGCGCGTGCCATGGCGAGCAGCTTTCCGATTGGGCGTATGGTGGCGACTAGAGGCGCGATGTCGAGGCCTGCTTGTGCCGCGTAACCTTCCGGCAATAGGAAGTCGCGCTGCATGTCGATTACAATCAAGGCCGTCCGAGCGGGCGTCAGGGAATCGAGAAGACTCATTGCTGGCTGGCCCATTCCGTACGATTCACGGGGGAAAGATCCCAAATTGCCTAGCAGAGCGGCAACCCCTATGCCAGCCGCTACCTTGCTTCCTTGAACCAGAAGCTCACGCCGGGAGAGACCAGTCTCGGTCGTATCAACGCTGTCTGCTCCGATCGGGCTCGTCTCCTTGGATTTCTTCGTTTCCATGGTCGGACTCCTTCGATGAGCACTCCCTATCGGGTCTGCACGGCACAGACACCGGCGCCAGTCGGCGACAAGTCTAGGGGTCAGCCATTTCTTTCCTCTACATGGGAAAATTGTCGAAGATGGTGTCGCGGCCAGGCGGGCGCCAACGCTTTTCGATGAGTGCTTTAAATCGTTCCAGATCACCCTGGACGCGCTGAGACACCACGTCCAATGCCTCGCCTCCATGTTCGGCAACCGCCTGAGGGTCATACTCTACTTGCAGCATAATTTTGGACTTGGCAGTTGAGAGTGGGTGAAATGTCATAACCCATCCCTTGATGACGCCGCCTCGACTCGTCCACGCAAGACGCTGATCCGCCGCCTGCTCTGTGACCTCCGTGTCCCACTCCTTCTCCTGGCCCGCGATCTCTGCTTTCCAATGAAACCGCTTACCATCCAGCCGTGTGACCTCTTTCACACCCTCCATGAACTGGGGAAACTCCTCAAATTTCATCCATTGAGCGTAGGCCTTATACTCAGGCACATTGACCTCAATGGTTTTCTCAATGATCGACATGCGTTTCTCCTTTCCGTCATTTTCGGCGAGTCGGCATGTATAGACCTATATTGAAAGCAGGGTCTGGGTGATGGCAATGCCGAACACCATTTTCTTGGCTGCCCGACGCTTCAGGCGGCAAGAAGTGATTCTAGAAACTCTTTCATCTCCGCAAGGGAATCAGGCCTATTTTGGATCAGCCATTCGGTCAATTGAACGGAATGTACGGTTTTACGATATTCCTCGCGCTCACCTGAGAGATCCGCAAACAAATCATGAAGAAGCTTTGCACCATTCACTTTTTCTAGCCACGTCTTGCTCGTAATATTTATACGTTCCGATGGCTCGTCAATATAGGTCCGTTTACCACCGTTTGCCTCAAGCCACTCATTCACTCTTTCGACTGTGAGGGAAGCTCCCTGAAAAGATGGCAAGGCTGACAAGACTGCTTGTATTGCTTCTGGAATCAGGAGATAGTTCTCGTACATGCGCCGTGGCAAGAACTTCACTTTTCCCGATGTTCGGCTAGCGAGATCGGCCCGTTCGGACTCGGTTCTCTGTTCTCTATCAAACACGAAAGCGATGGCTGGAGGAATTAAAGCATTGCTCTTGCTCAGTTGAGAATAGATCTCCCAAATCATCTTTGCTGAAGGCCGCTTACCTTCCAAATCACCCACATTCCTGACAGCGACGATAGCCTTTCCTAGCAGCGGTTTTTTCAGAAGATGCTGAATGATCAAACGATAACAAGCTTCCTCCGTGTCACCTTCAACCCATACGATTTGATCCGATCCAAAAACATCAGATAAGCGAGCCCCAACCTCCAGCAGACACTTCCCTTGATCTTTTACACTCTTTGAATCAAGACGTTGTAATCTGCACTCTCGTCCTTCCAGCCCAACCAAGAAAAGTGTGGTTGGATCCGCTGCTCTGATAATCTCTGGCGAGTGCGTTGCAACTATGTATTGATGTATCGGGAAATCAACCCTCAGAATTTCGACCAACTTTCTTGCTGCGGCAGGATGAAGAAAGCTATTAGGTTCATCTATCAGGATGGTTCTTGCGAACTGTGATGTGAGCACAACATACAGAATTGCTAATACCTGGCCGACCCCTGTTCCACTTTCAGCCAACGAAACAGCCAAATCATCCCTCTGCGAAGATGGATTTTCTGTCCACGTAATGATTTCAAGCTGGTTATTCGGAACGTTCCGCACGGAAATCTGGTATACGGTAGGGAATATCTGCCTTACATATTTGTTAAACCTTGCGAAAAGGCTTGGGTTGTTCCCCTGCAAAACTGAAAGCACCTCTGGTAGATTGGCCGCGTTGGACTCCAGGATATTTCGTGTACCAACAGGGCAACTGCCCACATTAAACCTTTCTGCTCGAAAACTATAAACCCTCTCTCTCAAGAGACTCGAAACAGTCAGTCCGAATTCATTTCCCTTGCCACCCGAGACGCTCTCCCGACATGTAAAATCTGTTCTTTCGGCATCGGGAGCCACCACAAAAAACTGGGCGCTCCCCTCTGGGGACGTTTGGGTTCGGTATTGCCCATGTGAGGGAAACCTTTCAATTTGAAATGCTGCGGTTTGACCCTCTGGAGCCTCAAGTAGAACCGAAAAACTTATTGATAGTGATGAAAGTATACTTAATAGAACCTCCTGGCCTATTTGAGCACCACTACCTCGAAACTCATCCGGGGCCGGGACGTAAAAACCCCCACCAACTGACAAGAGAATATCCTTGAGCTCTTCTCCCGTAACGGTAAATGTAATTTTCGATCGGGAAACGGGATTGACGGGTGAGGTGCGCCGTGGGAGCGTCAATAGACTTCTATGTGGTTTGGAGGGAAACCTGAGCCCGAGCGCTTCGAGCAAAGTGCTTTTCCCAGCATTGTTCTGCCCAACCAATACGTTGAACCCTGTAGAAAATTGAAGCTCGCCAGAGTCTCGATAACTCTTAAAGTTAACCAACTGGAAAGTTGAAATTTGCATTGGTTATGCTTTCCGCCGACACAACGCATGTCTGCGTTACATAGCTTGTTTCACTTGGGAGGCTGGGATGATCCCAACTGCGCGCGCCTCTCTCACCCACCTTCCCCTTCGACTGCTTCGCAATCGATTTCCCGTGACGTACCATTAACCAGGTCGAAAGCTCTCAATTCGTTACACCTCTATTTTTAGAGGAGCGGCCAAGGTTGCCCTTTACTGCGCGCATCGAGCGAGCACATTCTGATCGTGCGCGCTCTGCGAGCAAGAAGGGCAACTGGCCGCTCCTCCCCATCCTTCTGAGACGTACGCGACAACTCTACGGCGTCAGACCTCTTTATTTTCTCCAGTGCGTGCCTCTGACTTTGCATCATTTTCACGCCCACACTTCCAACAGGCAGTAAACAGACCAACATGCTTCTCCCCGCATCCAGCGCAAACCCACATGGGTCGCTCGACTTCATCTCCACTTCCCTGTTCTTCCAGAAGCTCCTTGGCTCGATCAAAATCAGCATCGTTTACCACCCACAATTCTGGGAACACCTCAACGAACGGAACTTCACCCGCCAGACTGGATCCTTGCTGATTTCTTATCGTGCAGAGAATATCGTCGGTGCCCAGAAGCTCCTTTAGCGACTCAACCTCAACTAAGCTTTGAGAGACAAAGAGTCGTTTCATATGTCTCCTTGCTCTTAGAACACAGATGATCTCAACTGCGGCCGTCGAGCGAGATTACAGATGCTCCCTCAAAGCTCACTCGTGACCTCTTCAGGGATGGGGGCTGATTGATCTTCCACTGCGTGCATCCAACGAAATTCTTGGCCCTTTCTACCACCTCACCGTTCATCGGGAGCAACCAGTTTGTCCTTTACTGCGCGCATCGAGCGAGCACATTCTGATCGTGCGCGCTCTGCGAGCAAGAAGGACAACGGCTGCTCCCGATTCCCCTCACTGACCCGCACTGTTCTATTTTTTAAAGATCAGCCTCGGCTCCGTCATATTTCCCATCGACACCGCCACCAGTTCCCACCCACTCGATCCGAACTCGTTCAGCATGGTTTGCATATTCTGGGTGTCAGGAAGGACCTCGACGATTTTGTACTGAATCCGTTTCGACTCCTGCGCCTTCGCTATGAACGGCTGCCCCATGAGAAGCAGGAGCCCCAACGCGCCAAGACTGACGCCCGCGATCACCCACGCAACTGAGAGACGTACGTTCTGCATATCTCACCTCATATTATGTGAACGCCCTTCAATCTTACGCATAGCCTCACGGTCATAAACCTTCTCACCGCAGGCTAGACACTCGTGAAACTCCAGTCGTGGGATCGAGTACGCCTGGCCACGAAACTTGCCGGCCCACTTCCGACAAACCTTCTTAATTTTGTCGCTGCCACACGTGGGGCATTTGGTACAGGCGATAGTCATTGAATCTCTTTCCTATTCGCTCGAGCGTAAGCCTTACACCCTTGCTTGTTCGTTATCTCTTCAGGGATGGGGTTGATTGATCTTCTACTGCAATCGTTATCCCAATCCCATATTTTAATATCCAAGGGTATAACCTGGTCGCTCCTCGATTTGCGCGCATCGAATGATATAAATGCTCCATCCAAGCTCGCTCGTTATCTCCCAGGGATGGGGGCTGATGGATCTTCCACTGCGCGCGTCCAACGAGGGGAGTCCGCGACCGCGCGTTGCGCGAGCATAGAAGATTGTCAGCCTCCATCCCTTCCTCTGCTATGGGTGCGCGACTCTCCAATTATGCCCTGTTCCTAAATCCACTTTCAGCGGCACCGACAATCCCAGTTTTTTTCCCGTCGCTTCCATCTCTGTCTTCACGAGATGCTTCGCCTCTTCCAGATCCTTCTCCGGCACTTCGAAGATCAATTCGTCGTGGACTTGGAGAATCATCTTGGTGTGCGGCATTTCGTGATGCAGCAGATTGTTCACATTGATCATCGCCACTTTGATGAGATCTGCGGCTGAGCCCTGGATCGGACTATTTACGGCCATGCGTTCGCCAAATCCACGCTGCACCGGATCGCCACTCTGTAACTCAGGAATCGGACGCCGCCGACCGAGGATCGTGGTCGTGTAGCCTTTTGTTTTGCCTTCTTCGATATTCCGGTCCATCAAGGCGCGTACGGCTGAAAACTTTTCAAAAAACGTCTCGATGTATTTCTTCGCGTCCGCCTGCGACACGCCGATATTCTGCGAGAGGCCGAACGGACTGATCCCATAGACAATACCGAAGACCACCGTCTTGGCCACGCGGCGCATATCCCGCGTGATCTGACTGGAGGGCAGACTGAAAATCTCCATGGCCGTGGCCATGTGGATGTCCTCCCCCTTCGCAAACACGGCAAGCAAACGGGGATCTTGCGACAAATGCGCGAGGATGCGAGGCTCGATCTGGCTGTAGTCGGCGCAGAGTAGCGTGTGACCTGGCGGCGCGATAAAGGCTTCGCGAATGCGCAGGCCGTAGTCGCCCTTCACCGGAATATTTTGCAAATTTGGCTCGGTAGAAGAGAGCCGTCCGGTCGCCGCGACGGTTTGATTGAGGGACGTATGGAGCCGCTTGGTCTCCGGATTCACTAATTCAGGTAGTGCATCCACATAGGTGGACTTGAGCTTACTGAGACTCCGATAGTTCACGATCTGCGCGGGCAATTCGTGCTGCGTAGCCAGCTGCGTCAGGGTGTCTTCATCGGTCGAGTAGCCGGTCTTGGTTTTCCTGATCGGCTTGAGTCCTAACTTTTCGAACAGCACCGTGGCGAGCTGCTTGGGCGAATTGATGTTGAACTCGCCGCCGGCTACCACGGCAATGGTCTCCATGATCTTGTCGAGATCCCGCTCCAACTCTTTGCTGAGTGCGCGCAGCCCCTCGACGTCCAACAAGAACCCGTTCCGTTCTATCTCGGCCAACACCGGCACCAGCGGCATTTCCACGTCGTTGAAGAGCGCAAGGCTTCCCTGTTCCGAGAGTCGTTCCGTCATGGGTTGGGCGAGCTTGGCCAATACCGACGCGGCCTCCGTTGCCTCCTCTCGCGACCCTATATCTTCGGTATCAAACAGGGATTTCGGGACCGCCTTCTCCTGTTTCCCTGCCCCCAGCCTATGGCCCAGCACTTCAAATGCGACGGTCTCAAGCTGGTGATCGCGGCGGTTGGGATTGAGCAGATAGTCCGCCACCATGGTATCCAGGTAGGGGCCTGCGAGGGTGACGCCAATGCGATGAAAGGCCAGCAGGGTCGCTTTCAGATTATGCACGACCTTGGTTCTCGTGGAGTCGTGCAGCACGAGAATGATAGGCCGCATATAGGCATGGACATCGAGCGGAATATAGGCCGTCTTATCTCCGGCAGACAATGCCATCCCTAATAGTTCTGCCTGCATACCAGGCCCAGGTGAGATCAAACATTGCAGACCGAGGGCGCTGCCTTTCGATAGGCTCTCGACAAATCGTTGCGCGGACGCTTCATCTTGAAGGACCTCCGTCTCCACCACATTCTTCTCAGCTTGTGTGAACGATGGCTGAAAGGATTTGAGGAGCGTGGTGAACCCCAGCTCACGCAACAAATCGATGAGCTGATCCTGATGCGGCGACTTCACGTGATACGTTGCGGCATCGAATGTGACAGGGCTATCCAATTGGATGGTCGCCAGCCTCCGGCTGAGGCGGGCATTGTCAGCCTGATCGATCAACAGCGCTTTGATCCGGGGCGGCATGACCTCCTCAACCCGGCGCAAGAGTTCTTCTATCGTGCCGAACTGAGTGATCAGCTTCATCGCCGTCTTCTCACCGATGCCCTTCACGCCGGGAATATTGTCCGCCGCGTCGCCCATGAGCCCCATGATCTCTACGACGCGCGCCGGCTCTACGCCAAACCGTTCGTGACACTCCGCTTCGCCGAGCCATTTATCTTTCACGGGATCGTAGATGCGCACATGAGGCGTTAGGAGTTGGAACATGTCCTTGTCGCCAGTGACGATGACGACGTCGAACCCAGCCTGCTCAGCCTGATGCGCCAGCGTGCCGATCAAATCATCCGCCTCGTAGCCGGCTTGCCGAACGGCAGGAATATTGAGGGCATCGACCACGCGATGGATGTAGGGAATCTGGGCGCTCATACCTTCCGGCATCGGTGGCCGCTGCGCCTTGTAGGCCGTGAACTCCGCGTGACGTAACGTCGGGCCCTTTTCGTCGAACGCCACGACGAGACCGTCCGGCTTCCGTTCACGAATGATCTTCAGCAGGGTCGTCGTGAAACCGAGGATCGCGTTGGTCTGGAGGCCTTGGGAATTACTCAGAGCCGGCAGGGCAAAGAACGCACGATAGATATAGGCGCTTCCATCGATGAGATAGAGCGTCTTACGATTGGACTCGGTGGTCGGCATGATGCGGGCTAGCAGGCTGCGGGAAAACTCGGTTTATTCATAAACCACCACTGGAATCTTCCATATGGCGCTGATTTCAAAATAGCCGCAGGATGCTCAAAAGGGCCGTCCAGCAAGGCCGCAGCGAGCGAAGAGGCGAAGCGTACGCTTCGGTACGTTGAGCCTCTGAGTGACGCGAGAACGCCGCTGGCGGACTTTTTCAGCATCCTGCTAGGGGCCGGGGGCCAGGGTCAAGGGTGGCTTATCGAACTTACGGCGCATGCCATTAATGACACCCAGCAGAGTCGGCTGGCCGACCATTTTCGCCTCGAGCTGACGCTTGCCAGGGAAATCCATGAGTGAGATCCCGATCAACATCGTGAGGAGGCCCTGTCCCGGCAAGAAGAGCATGGCAAAACCGGCCACAAGGAATACAATCCCGACGAGGTTCTTGGCGATCAGCCCCGAGAGGCGCAACGCCGGATGATGGTCTTTCATCCAATGGCGGGGGGTACGCGTGTCAAAATAGTCGGCTGGTAAGCGGACCAGAATCATCGGGATCGCAATCAGGGAACCGACAAAGCCGATGGCTGATGCCACGGTCAGGCCGATGAGGACATCGACGGGAATCCATTGCTGAACTGTGGCGAATAAGTCATCCATGCGCCGGGCATCCTAGCATGCGACCTGGGGGCACTCAAGCCGACAACCAAGCCTCAGCGAGTGTTTACGGCATGTTTCTCGACGGGCTATAATCCCCTGCGATGCTGAGCTATTCGCCTTTCACGCGTCAGATCAGTACGGTACTAGGAATCGCAAGCCTGAGCCTGGGACTCCTGACCTCTCCCTCTATGGTCAGCGCGTCCAATGATCTTCATGTCGAAATGACGAAGAAAGGCCTGGGCAAGCAGGTCGTCATTACGCAGGGGGCGCGCGAGTGGTTTATGCTGATCGAGGTAACGCCGGAGAATTCCGTAGTCCTCCGGCAGGAAAAAGAGCACGAAACGTATCTTGTGGATGAAAGTGAAACGCATGACCGCCCTATGACCATGGGCGAAGTCGATGCGGCCATTGCCGAATATGTGAACAGTGTCAAGACACGCATCACAAAGGAGTAGTGACCAGCTATGCCGGCTCAACCCAAATTCGTCATCTTCGCCCATCACGCCACCTACGATACGCTGCACCAGGTCGCAACGCTTGGGCTCACCGCCGCGGCGATGGGAAAAGACGTGATGGTGATCCTCTTGTTCTGGACGATCAAGAAGCTGGCCGAGGGAAAGATTGATCAGGTGGACTTTCCCCCTGAGTATGCCGCCTCAGCCGACGAAGTGACGCGGCTGTTGAAAGAAAAGAAGGTGCCGAAGATCTCTGAAATGTTTCAAGATGCCAAACAGGTCGGGAAGTTTCGTCTGATCGCCTGCAGTGCCGGCCTGGAATACATGGGGGTAGATAGTGCCGATGTCGAAAAGAACGTCGACGAGGTGATGGGATTGCCGGCAATTATCTCCCTTACAGCAGGGGCGGAAACGACGCTGTTCATCTGACGGACGTGGAAAGTGAAACGTGAGAGGTGAAACGAGTAGGCCCCGTCAGGATTCTGACATTTCACGTTTCACTTCTTACGTTTAACGCGACTTTTTTACTCCCACCTGATCACAGTATTCGGTGAGCTTGCACTGGCTGCAGAAGGGCGAGACTGGTTGGCAGAGGTTCTGCCCGTAGGGAACAAGCAAATCATTGAAGGTGATCCAATGTGGTGCCGGTAATTTCCTACGCAGCGCCTGCTCAGTTTCCTCCGGTGTCTTCGTCCTCACGTAGCCCCAGCGATTGCTAATCCGATGCACGTGAATATCCACACAGATGCCGGGCTTGCCATACCCAACCGTCACCACCAAGTTCGCCGTCTTCCGACCAACCCCTGATAGCGTCACGAGTTCCTCGATAGAATCGGGAACCGTCCCTCCGTACACCTCCAGAAGGCGACGGCAAATGGCATGGATAGACTTCGATTTTGTCCGGTAGAATCCGACGGGATAGATGGCATGCTCGATCTTCCGGAGCGAGAGGGTCAACATGGTGGCAGGCTGATGCGCCAGCGAGAACAGCCTGGCACTGGCTTCAGATGTCGTCTTGTCTTTGGTTCGAAGGCTGAGCAGGCACGATATGAGGATGCGGAAAGGGTCTCGGTTCGACTCGCGCGCGACTACGCCGACAACCGGGTCGTCCCACTGCCGAATCTCGCGCTTCACGATTCGAAGCGCAGCAGTAATCTGTTCCTGACGCATGGATGAGAGGGAGATTTGAAGGCCTTGGGAGAACTGCGATCAAGCGAACGGGCAAGTTTTTGAAGGATGCTTACTCTGGCTTACGCTTCGACAACCACTTTTGACGCCGCCGTTGCGCTTCGCGCTCCTTGGCTTTCTTCCTGACACTTGGCTTTTCGTAAAACCGCCGACGCTTCAGTTCGCGGAAGAGTCCTTCTCCCGCGAGCTTCTTCTTCGCAACTTTGAGAGCTTTCTCGACGTTATTATTGAAGACTTTGATTTCCATTCTTCCCGTCTGACTACTTTCCTAGGCGATGCCTGAACAGGTTTTTTTCTCGTGCTGCCACGACCCTGAAAGGGGGCAATGTAACACAGGCTCCTGAGTTCCTCAAGACGGATTGTCATTTGCTCGATCCGGTCGCGAAGTGACGACTTAAGTCGTTGATTGCGCTGAATGTTCATGTTCTCTTCGACCGTGTGACGCCCCGCGTCGGCTGCGGCGATTGCCAGTATCAGTCCAACGGCAAGATCAGACCGAACGCGTGGCTTGGCTCCTGCCGAGCAGGCATGAAGAAGCACTCCGGCCTCCGTCGCTTGTTCGGCAATCTCGAGAGGAATCTCCGTCGCCAGATGAAGCGCGGACGACATGGCGGCGGGGCGAGTCCGGTCTGTTTTCACCAGCTTCGTAGCCTGGATAAATCGCTGATAGGCATCGCCGTCCGCCTGCATTAGATCTCGAAGCCGTCGCCCAATTTCACTCAACCGATGTTCCACGCCTTGTTGCCGACTCACGCGCGCCCCCATCATGCCCAGAGAGGCTGCGAGAGCGCCCACTAAGGCTGCGGCCGTGCCGCCGGCAGGAATCGGAGTCGCCGCTGCGACTGCATCTAAAAAATCCGCGAGGGGTTGCGCGTGCATATCTGCCGATGCCTGTTCGCCAGACGGACCCCGTCGCGCTGACTCACCGAATAGTCGAGTCTCCAATCTCGCTTCCAGCACCTGCGTCGAGTCGAACTGTTCGAGCGCCAAGCTATTCCCGGCTGCCTGAATCAGCGCAGCCTGGGGCACAAGCCCGATCACTTCGCTCTCCGCGACGACCACACCGTTCTCAGCTGCGCGGGCTCGAACCGCTTCAAACGCGATATGGAGAGGTGTGATGATGTAATCGGTGAGATTCATGGCCACCTGAACCATCTTTCGACTGGCTAACTCCACGCCGATCGCTTTGAGATGGGGCAGTCCTCCGTTCGATTGGCGAATGTCTTTTGCGATGGATCGGGCCAGCGCCAGGTCCGTCGAGCGGAGATTGACATTAAAGGCGATCAAGGGAGGTCGCGCACCGATCACCACGGCACCAGCCGTCTCATGAAGTTGATGGGGTCCATAATCCGGTCTCCAGTCCGGATCTGAAGCCATACGGAACGCGAGGCCTTGAAGCCCTCCCCGGCGGACCGATTCAAGCGGAGCATGATCACGGTGTAGAGCCGCTTGTTCATAGAGAAATACCGGGATCTCAAGCTCTGTTCCGACCCGTTGCCCCACTCGCTTCGCGAGATGAATACAATCCTGCATTGTCGCCCCTCGCAACGGCACGAAGGGCACAACATCCGTGGCCCCCACCCTCGGATGGACGCCCTTGTGCTTCCGGAGATCGATGAGATCGGTCGCCACGCGAAGAGCGCGAAAAGCCGCTTCAGCAACGGCGTCCGGTTCGCCGGCAAAGCTGAGAACAGAGCGATGGTGATCTCGATCCATCGTCTGGTCCAACAACCAAACCCCTTGCACCGACTCCACGGCATGAGCCAACGCTCGCACCGTCGTCTGGTTTCGTCCCTCACTGAAGTTCGGCACACACTCGACAAGTCGATCCACGTTCTGCCCCATCAAAAATCAAAACAGCAAAGCCGGAGGTCTGATCGTCAGCTCTCCGGCTTCTCTCACCATTGAATCTCTATCCGTATGCTTACTTCGTCTTTCTCACAAATGCTTTATAGATCATTCCCGACTTCGTCTGTTCTTCTTCGAGCCCGACCATCTGATGGCCAGTCGTGTCGCACCAGGCCGGCATATCCTTTTTGATGCCTTCGTCGTCCGAGACGACTTCAAGAACCTGACCCAGCGTCAGCTCCTTAATTTTTTTCAGGGTCATAATAATCGGCATCGGGCAAAAGTACCCGAGCGTATCGAGCTTCACATCGGCATGTGGCATAGCGTCTCGTTTCTTTGGTTTGTTTGGTTCATCTGGTCTCTCTGGTTTTTCTGGTTCAACGAAAAAAACAAGACAAACCAAACAAACCAGATGAACTAAATAAACAAGTTGACGCTACCTTGCTTAGCTTCCGCAAGATACGTGGTCACCCCCGCGAACTGATCGATACCCTCAATCAACGTATCTTTCGTAATGCCCATCAAGCCCATGGTCGTCGTACAAGCAATAAAGTGCACACCGAGATCCAGCGCTGTCTCCATAAGTTCCGGCACACCCGGCATCCGGTTCTGCTTCATGACCTTTTGCATCATCTTCGTGCCCAGGCCCCACATATGGAACCGCGAGAGGGGAAGGCTATCTGCGCCCCCTTTATTCAGCAGGCCGAACATCTGACGAAGCCAATCCTTTGCAGAGCTGCTCGCGCCTTTCCGACGAATGGCATTCAGACCCCAGAAAGTGAAAAAGACAGTAACCTGCATCCCCATGGCAGCAGCCCCAGTGGCAATGATGAACGCGGCCATCGCGCGATCCATGTCGCCGCTCAGGAGCACGATCGTTACCTTGTCAGCCTTAGCGGTCTGTAGGTTAGCCAGCGTGACCGCTGGATCCATTTGTGCGATTGCCATAACGCCCTCTTTCCCGTCAGGTTCGCATGCGTGCAGCAATTTGAATATAAAATTAACTATAGTCCCCGTTTCTTTTTCTTGTCAAGGCAACGACCTTGACCTCACCTGGCACGCCGGATATAGTTCCAGGTGAACCGATGTCACCTGCCACCACATTCTTCTCATGAACAGCGGCCTTATCACCGAAATTAAACCATCCAAGAGCGCACCGCTCTTCGGCTTCTGGTATCCCGCTTGTCTGAGCAGCGAACTCCCTCCCGACAGCCTAAAAGGGACCATTCTGTTGGGCCTCCCGATCCTCGTGTGCAAAACATCACAGGGTGCTGTCGCGGCCATGCGCGACATTTGCCCCCATCGCGGGATGCCGCTGTCCTTCGGCAAAATGGAAGGCGACTGTGTTCAATGTGCCTACCACGGTTGGCGGTTCGACCAGGAAGGACGTTGCCAGGGAATTCCTGCACTGGTCGAAGACTCCCCCATTCACGTCGACAAAATCGGTATCACCACTTACGCCTGCCGCGAACGGGACGGCTATGTGTGGGTGTTTATTCCCGATCCTCAACGACCGAATCAGACTATTCCGGATGTGCCGCCTCTTCCGCTCCCTTCGTCTCCCTATCGGATGGTTCACATTTCGACGCTATTGGATTGCACCCTCGACGACGGCATCGTCGGCTTGATGGACCCGGCTCACGGCCCCTTTGTGCATCAAAGTTCCTGGTGGCGGAGTCAGGCAAGTATTCATGAAAAAGCCAAGACTTTTGAACCGCTTCCTCACGGCTTCCGTATGGTGCCGCACGCTCCCTCGAAAAACAGCGGACCGTACAAGCTTCTGAACCTGTTTTACGGAGGGCCGCTGACGACGACCATCGACTTTGTGCTGCCCAACCAGCGATTCGAGTTCGTCCAGTGCGGATCCCTCTTCGTGTCGAGCCGCGCCACAGTCACCCCGATCAGCGACCAGCAGTGCCGCATCGATTTTACCGCAGCGTGGAACTGCCTCAGCTGGGTTCCATTTTCCAAAACCATCTTCCGCTACTTCGCCAATATTTTCATGACACAGGATCGGGAGGCGATGGAGCGTCAGGCGGTGGGCTTGCGCTACAAACCTGCCTTGATGCTCATCGACGACGCCGATACGCCGGCGAAGTGGTACTACAAGTTGAAAGCCGCACACCTCGCATCAGTGCAAACTGGGCAGCCACTCGACCATCCGCTCAAAGAACGGGTCACACTTCGCTGGAAGAGTTAAACATGCTCGACCTCAGAGGTCATTCGCACCCATCGGCACTAACAGCTCCATCGCCTGCCGAATCTGAGCGCGCGACCCGATTAACACCACGATATCACCTGCCGTCAACCGAGTATTCTCCGACGGGTTGGCTTGCGTCACCCCGGCACGCGTCCAGGCAATGACCGAAGCGCCGGTGCGTGGGCGGAGAGCAATTTCAGCCAACGTCTTCCCCTGCGCAGGCGAATCGTCATCAATGCGGAAGGTTTCGACTGCCGCATCGGCCACGGTCCCGCCACGAAGATGATGATCGAGTTCCGGTAGTTCGCTACGGCGAAGCAAGGCGTACCCTTCACGGCGAATCTGCTTTGCTTTCTGCATCACAAATTCCTGCGGCAGTTTGTAGGTGTGGAGCACTAAAGAAAAAATCTCAATGGAGGTTTCGAATTCCTCCGGTACCACATCGTCTGCGCCGAGTTGGTGCAGCTCCTCCAATTCCCGCAGATAGCGAGTTCGTACGACGATATGAAGTTGTGGGTTGAGTCCCTTGGCCACCTGCACAGCTCGTCTGGTGATAAACGGATCAGAAATGGCGACCACCAACACCTTCGCATCCTCAACTTTCATGTGCCGCAGCACATTCGGATTCGTACCATCGCCATAATAGACAGGCACTCCGTGTTTCGCCTCGCGGCTGACGATGTCGCCGTCGAGATCCAACGCGAGATACGGAATCTCCGTCTCACCAAGGACGCGGGCGAGATTCCTTCCATTCAACCCATACCCCACAATAATGACGTGGTCCTTCATCCGAATCTGATTCCCTTCAGTGCGCAAGACGTGCGCCGTGGTGCGACTCGGCAACCAATGACGAAGCCGTTGCCACGCTTCTGCACGACGAGCCAAGTGGGGCGACCACTGCATGAGAAAAGGGGTCACAATCATAGAAAGCACCGAGACCGCGAGAAACACCTGATACGGATCGCCCCGCAAGAAACCGCT
>ERZ1292630.770-Hain-H41-02um-R3-770-length-32727-cov-7_pt1 | contig 32727 bp, 28 predicted proteins | sample MGYA00564408_ERZ1292630 | MGnify/ENA primary metagenome ERZ1292630 (study PRJEB36523, sample SAMEA6512641) | groundwater metagenome | collected 2019-01-08 | study: AquaDiva: Metagenomics assemblies of 32 groundwater samples
GGCCGCACGCCATGGCTTCGAGCACGACGTTAGGCATGCCTTCGTAGAGCGAAGTATTTACCACCACGTCGGGATGATTGTACAAATCGAGCAGGCGGGCTTTGTCCTTCTGCCAGCCGTGCCAAGTGGTGATGTCCGTGAGGCCGAGGCGGCGCACGCATTGCTCGAGAGATGAGCGTTCTTCGCCGTCGCCCACGAGCGCAAGACGCCAGCCGTTTGGGGCGGCGGCGCGCAGGCGTGCCAGTTGCTCCAGGAAAAAATGCAGGTTTTTCTGCCGGTGGAACCGGCCGACGAACAGCACCATGGTCGGATCGCCGCCGGCTTTGTGCCCAGGGCGCGGGATAAAGAACCGGCTGTCGACCCCGTTCGGAATCACCTTGACCGGAAACGGGTCCGCGAGAGCCGACAGTCGGGCGAGCCCGTCATCATTGGCCACGATTGCCCGGGCGGAGCGGAGCACCCGCCGCCTCACTGAAGTCAGCAACCAGTGCTGCCAGGCGATTTCAGGGACCAGTCCTGGAACATCTCCGCCGCGCAAAGACACGACGTAGGGCAGTGCCATGGTCCGATGAAGCTTGAGCGCCACGGGTCCGCAGGGCAGGGTGAAGAACACGATGACCGCGTCGATGGCGCCGCCGGCCGCAATCGACGGTGCCGCTTGCAGTGCGGCGTATACAAAGGAGAGCATTTCCCGCGCGCTGGCGCGGTCAGCCACACGGCGGCGTACATTCAACCTGTGTACCGCCACGCCGCCGTCATCCTGGATGCCTGAATGCTCTGCGTAGGCGGAGGTCAGCACGGTTGCGCCATGGCCGAGCCGACGCAGGGCGCGGGCAATGAACATCGTCGCATTGCCCGCGCCGCCCCCGATCGGCGGATACTCGTAATTGATCAGCAGGAGGTTCATCGCACGATTCCGCCGAATTTGTCTGGAGTAAATCGAAATGGCCGATTTTATAGCAAACGAATTGTCCGCTTTTTTGCAGAGGGCGGGACAGCTATTCCTCGAACGCACAGGCGGGTCCATAATTAGCCTGTTTCGTCGACGAGCGGGAAATATCCTTCATGCGGCAATTCGATTTCGGGGAGAACTGGAGCGATTTCTCCGCCCATGCGCTGACGCCGGACAGAATCCGGCAAGCGCGGGAAGATTTTGCCGGGTTCATGGCGCGCGGATCCGCCGACATTTCCCGTAGAAGTTTCCTCGATATCGGTTTCGGACAGGGACTGAGCCTGCTCAGCGCCGCGTCAGCGGGTGCGAAGGCCGTCGGCTGCGACATAAACCCGAAGTGTGCACAGGTGCTGGAACGCAACCGCAGTCAGTTTCCGGAGGTTGCCGCGCGCGCGATCCCGGTGGTCGTCGGTTCGATCCTCGATTCTACAACGGTCGAAGCCCTGAAGAAGCTCGCGCCGGACGAAAGCGGGTATGAAATTGTGCATTCCTGGGGCGTGCTGCATCACACGGGGCGCATGTGGCAGGCAATCGACAACGCCGCCTCGCTCGTGCGTCCTGGGGGCATGCTATTTCTTGCGCTCTACAACCGGCATTGGACCTCGCCCGCGTGGACCGCGATCAAGCTTTGCTATGTCCGGGCACCGGCCTGGCTGCAGAGGGTGATCGTTGCCGTCTTCTACCCGATGATCCTGGCCGCCAAGTGGGCCGTGACCGGGCGCAACCCGATGATCATGGATCGCGGCATGGATTTTTACTACAACGTCGTCGATTGGGTTGGCGGATACCCGTACGAGTACGCGTCTCGGGCGGAGGTCACACGCTATCTTGTGGGGCGCAAGTTCGCGTTGCGCATTTCGGCCCCCGCCGGCGTTCCCACCGGGTGCAACGAGTACGTGTTCGTTCGGCTGGAATGAGAATGACTGGTAAAGTCGGAAACCCCCCGGCGGCCAACGGCGACGGATCAACGGGGCTGAATAGCGGGGCGCCGAAAGTGGTCCACGTCATCGACAACTTGGAGCCCGGAGGGGCGCAGGATATCCTGCTCGCTTTGACCCAGGCCAATCCCGACGCGCATGTCTGCGTCCTTCATGCGACAGGAGGCGCCAACGAAATAACCCATCAGTTTCCGGGCATCGATATCTTGGCGTCCAGCAAGAACGCGATTCCGGTAATTCTTTACCGACTCGTTCGAATGATTCTGCGTAACCGCTCGCACGCGTTCCTCAACGCGCATCTCAACGCGTCGACACTGCTTCTTTGCCTGCTTCGCGGCGTGATGGACTTTCGTCTGGTCGTCACGATTCACGCGAACCAGGACCAATGGTCTGCCTGGTTCAGGATAGCGTTCAAGCGCTTCATTTTGCTTGCCGATCACGTGATCGCCGAGAGCCGGCACATCTATGCGGAAACACGCGAACTCGGTATTCCCGAGGAGCGACTAAGTCTCATCCCGATTGGAACCATGCGCACGGCGGCAAGTCCCAGGGAGATTACCGTGGACATCCGCAAGGAACTTGGAATCGCGGCCGATACGCCAATCTTTCTCAACATCGCGCGCATGGTGCCGGGGAAGGGGCAGATCCATCTGGTGCGCGCCATGGCGAAAGTTCCCGATGCGGTTGCCGTAATCGTGGGCTACGGCCCCGAGGAGGAACAGCTGCGGGCAGAGGTGACCAGACTCGGGTTGCAGGATCGGGTGCGTTTTGCGGGGCGGCGCACCGATCTGAACAATTTCTATCCCGTGGCGCGTGCATTTGTCATGCCTTGCCTCGACGAGAGCATGGGGATCGTGATTTACGACGCGTTGACGTTCAGGCTGCCGGTCGTCGCCTACGCGAGCGGCAGCATCGGCGAGATCGTCATGGACGGGGAGAACGGCTATCTGCTGCCGCCGGACCCGGACGCCCTGGCGTTGGCCTTGCTCAGGGTTCTGCGCAATCAGACCGAGTTTCGGTTTCAGGCGCCGCAAAGCTATTCGGCGGCAACCATGGTCGATCGTCACAAGGCGCTTTACGTCGCGCTTGGCCGCAAGTGGCTGAAACCGGCCAAGGCCGATGCTTAGGAGCGCCATGCGGCTGGTCAAACTGGTTCTGCCGTTGGCGCTTTTGGCCTATTTCGTCTGGAACTACGTCGACGCCGATGCATTCCTGTCGCTGGCGGGAAAGACCGGCATTCCGCCGATGATTGCCTATTTCGGCAGCCTTTTCGCCGCCCGCTGGCTGCAAGCGGTCCAGACGCGTATCGCGTTGCTGGAAACCGGGGTTGCGGTCGGCTCGGCCGAGGTCTTCCGGGCACAGCTCGTTGCCACGTTCTACACGATGTTCGTTCCCGGCGATCTGGTCGGAGGCGGTGTCACCTGGTACCTGTTGAAGCGGTCGCGCGGGGGAGGGGCGGCGATCGCGATGGTCCTCGTTTACCTACGGCTGGTATTTCTGGCCACCGCGATTCCTTTCGTGATCTTCGGCCTGCTCATGGAGAGCAGGCTGCACTCCGCCTCCCTTTTCGCGGCGCTTGCCGTTGCATCCGTCGCCACCGTTGTGGCGACCATGCCGCTGGTGTTCCGGTCGGCGGCGCGAATATCAGGCAACCTGATCGCCGTGCTGTCGGGCTGGTTTGGCGAGGGAGCGACCGGGGTTCAGCGGGCCCTGGCGACGGTACGGGAGTGCATAACGACCTGTGCGTCGGCATCGTTGCGCTCCACCTCTGCGGTATTCGGACTCGCGGTGGTGCTGCATCTGCTCGGCGCGATCGGTCTGTGGCTCGCGGCGGAGGCTGCGCACGCAAACGTCCCATTTCACGCGTTCTTCTGGATCTGGCCGCTGATGATCGTGGTGCATATGTTGCCGCTGTCCTTTGGCGGTCTCGGGGTACGAGAAATCACGTTGATCTACGTGTTGAATACGCTCTACGCGACCTCGGCGGAAAGCGTGCTTCTCCTGTCGATGATCGCGCTGCTGGCCACCACCGTGCTCAGCCTTGCGGGCGGTGTCTGGAATTCGTTCCGGGCGGCAAGACCCGACGAGGGTTCCGGCTAGGGGTCAGAATCGGTCGAAGCGCGTGACCGCGTCGATGACCTGTTCCTGCTCTTCGTGCGTGAGGGAAAAGAACATCGGCAGACGAACCAGGCGCATGCTCACGTCTTCCGAAACCGGGCATTGGCCGACGCGTCCGCCGAGCCGCTGGCCCATGGGGGAGGCATTCAGCGCCTGATAATGGAATACGCCGAGAATACCGAGCGCTCTCAGGTGTTCCAGCAAGCGGTCCCGGGCTCCGCCGTTCGGCAGAATCAGGTGGTACAGATGGTATGACGAGTCGCAATCCGGTGGGATTGTCGGCTGCCGGACTTCGTTTGCCGATGCCCAGGCGGACAGGCCGCGCTGGTACCGGTGCCAGATGTCTTCCCGTCTGCTGCAAATCTCGGTCTCGGCCTCGAGTTGCGCCAAAAGGATGGAAGCCAGCAGGTCCGCGAGCACATAGCTCGATCCAAGGTCGACCCATGTGTACTTGTCGGTCTGCCCGCGGAAGAACTGTCGGCGATTGGTGCCCTTCTCGAGGATGATCTCGGCTCTTTCCACGAGCGCAGGGTCGTTTACCAGCAGAGCGCCGCCCTCTCCGCAACTGACGCTCTTCGTTTCGTGAAAGCTCAGCGTGCTCAGCGCGCCGATCGTGCCCAGGAGGCGCCCCTTGTAGCGCCCGAAGATGCCGTGGGCGTTGTCTTCGATGACTGCGACGCCGCGCTTGCGCGCCAGATCGCAGATCTCGTCCATCGCACACGCAACGCCCGCGTAATGCACTGCGATGACGGCGCGCGTCCGCGGGGTGATCAGCGAGTCCAGTTGCCGCTCGTCGATGTTCAACGTGTCCGGGCGAGCGTCCGCAAACACGGGGCGTGCGCCGCGCAATGCAAGCGCGTTGGCAGTGGAGGTGAACGTGAAGGAGGGCACGATGAACTCGTCCTGCGGGCCAACGTCGAGCAGCAGGCCGCACATCTCGAGCGCGTCCGTGCACGAGTTGGTAAGAAGCGCACGGTTGCAGCCCAGCCGCGCTTCGAGCAGCTCGCAGCAGCGCCGCGAAAAGCTGCCGCCGCCGGACAGATGCCCGGCGGCCAGGCACAGGTCCATGTACCTGCGCTCGTTGCCGACGAAGGTCGGGCGGTTGAACGGGATCCGGATGTCAGTCATCGAGCCAAAGGTGAAATGTGTAGAAGTAACCGGATGGCTCGAACCCGGCGCGGCACCATATCCTTTGCACCGCGACATTCGTGATCTGGGTCGAGACGGAAAGTTCGCTCCCGCTTTGTCGGAAGCTCCAGCGCCGACACTCGTCAATCAAAAAGCTGTACAGCCCCTTTCTTCGATGCTTCGGGGAAACCCCATTCAATACGATCTCGAATTGACCATGTGAGTGGTTTTTTATCGCCAAGAACGCAATCAGGTCGCCGTTGCCGGTGCGTATGACGAGCACATGACTCGCTGCGTCTGTATCGAGACACGTGCGGCGGGCCCATATTGGATAAATCTCGTCACGCACGGCTGCGTCAATACGCGGGTCAGCGTGATAGTGGCCGAAATAGCCCGAGAACGTCGTGCGGGCGAGCGACTCCAGACCATCGGCATCATTGGTTGTCGCTGCCGAGCAAAAGAATCCATCCTCAATCTGTGATGCCGGCGGTGTGTCCAGCTTCATACGGTAGTACACGAGCGTGTCACAAAGGATGGCACCGTACGCTTCGAGCGACTGTACCGAATCGAGAAACTGCGCCGGCAGCCGCACGACGGCCAGGCGTGCCCCGATCCGGCGCGCAGCGTCCGCGATTTTCTCGCCCCCTTCCGGCTCGTTGAATGTTCCTTTTGCCACCGGAAAGCCGAATCGCTGGCTGTCCAGCGGCGAAAGTGCAAGCATCTGCGTGTCTCCGATTCGTCCAAATCCATCAATATTCGGTTGGTGCGGATGCCAAGGCCGCCGCCGCCCCTCGTGCGCCTACTACTATTGTACTGTGCCTCCTTCGGCAGCCGGATGCGTCTTGCCGAGAAGAAACGCATTCCACAGGAAGGCTCGTTCGTCCGATCGTCCGGCACGATGCGCCCGTCCTTTGTTGCGAAGGAGCTTGGTGTCGAGGCCTGCCGGTAGCTCGTTGGGCAAAGGCAACGATCCGTTCTCGAACCAGCGACCGATCGGGACGCCGAAGCCTTTCTTCGCCCGGTTTGGCGAGTATATTGGTGGAAATCCGCTCTTGGAACGTTTCGGGCGGTTTCATGGCCGAAGTGGGGGATCGTTCGCGGGGCGCGCATGAGGGCCCCGGTGCCTGCCGGTTCCATCGCCCAGCCGAGTGTTCAGGATGATCGCCGAGGCAATGGCAATCGTGGGGTCGTCGGGATCGAAATCCTTGCTGATCGAGGTCTTGATTTTGTCGAATGCGTCCGGCAAGGAGTGACTGTCCTGCACCTCGGTGTAAAAGCCGCGCGCGGAAAATGCCTCGAGGTGTCCGCTCAGCCGCCAGCGCGGAAGATCGCCCGGATTAAGCCAGCGCTCCCAGGCCCCCGCCTGGAAGAGTAAAAAATGGTACGGATATTTGAAGAAGTGGTCGCGGTAGTCGACCGCGTGAATCATGCGGCCCGCAGGCCCGAGCACCCGGTCGAGTGAGGCGAGCAGCGCGTCCATGTCGATGACGTGCTCGAGCACAGAATGGGAGAGTACGAGGTCGATCGAGTGATCGGGGAGCGCCGCGAGCGTCGAGATGCGCTCCACTCGAGACAGGCAATCGCTGCCGAAGTCCTCGCGCAGGCTTGCATCGGCGCGACGATTGAGTTCGGCATGGGGTTCGAAAAGGTAGATGCGTCCCCTGGACCCGGCGAGTTGGCGACGCAGCAGCGCATAGCCGACCGAATTAGTTGCGCCGGAGCCAATTTCGAGAATGTTGCGGTTGTCGACGAGCGGCAGCCCGCTGCGCGCGATCGCGCCGGCGTACAAGTCCACGACCGGTTCTGCATCGGACTGATTGGCATTGGTCCGGTAGTAAGGGACGAATTGTCCGAAGCGGACCAGGAACGCATTGCTGAATACGAAGCGGCGCAGCAGACGCAGCGATACGTATTCGGCAAGTCCCGGAATCACCTGAGCGCGCCTTCGCCAAGCAGATACGCGTTCCAAAGGAAAGCGCGTTCGTCGGTTTTGCCGGCACAATGCGCCTGCGCTTTCTCGTGGAGGATGCGCGCATCGAGTCCGTCGGGCAGGCGCTGCGGCAATTGCAAAGCGCCGGAGCGAAACCAACTGCCGATCGGCACGCCAAAGCCCTTTTTGGGGCGGAGCAGAATGTCAGCGGGCAGCAATGGCGCAAGCGCCGACTTGAGCACCGCCTTGGTGCGACCGTGCCGGAGCTTCCAGTCGGTCGGCAGGCGTCGGACGAAATCTACCAGCTCGATATCCAGAAACGGCGCGCGGACTTCCAGCGAGTGCGCCATGCTGGCGCGGTCGACTTTGGTCAGGATGTCGTCCTGCAAATAGAACTTGGTGTAGAACTCCAGCACATGGCTCGCGAGGTCCAGCGGGCCGCACTGGTCCCAGGCGTCGATCGCCTCGCTGTAGAGTTCTTCGGCGTCCGCCGGCTCGCGCATCAGATCGGCGACCTCGTTCGGCGCGAGCGGAGCCATCCAGACCGGGCACCAGAGGGCGGGACGATAATCCAGCCCGCGCAGGGTGCGCTTGATGCGGAAATCGAGGCTCATGTTGTCGTGGGAAACCGGCAGGCGGCCTGCCAGCAGCGCTATCGCACGGTGCACCGGGCGCGGCACGCAGCGCTGGTACAGGTCGGCCCAGCGCAGTGCGATGAACGGGTCGTAGCCGGCAAACAGCTCGTCGGCGCCGTCACCGCCCAATGCTACCGTAACGTGCTGCCGCGCGTGCTTGCACAGAAACCACATTGGGAGTAGAGAACTGTCGCCCATGGGCTCGTCGAGGCGCGCGACGACTGCCGGCACCGCCTCGCGTGCGGCTGTTTCCGAAAACACGCGGTGATGGTGAACGGAGCCGATGAGCTCGGCGACTCGCCGCGCGTAGCCGGATTCGTCGAAACTGGCGTCTTCGAAACCGATGCTGAAAGTCTGCAGGCGCCCGGCGCCGACCTCCCGCGCGGCGAGCACGCTGACCGCCGAAGAATCGATACCGCCGGACAGGAACGTGCCGATGGGCACATCGGCTATCAGCCGCCGGCGGACGGCCGTTGCAAGCAACTCGCGCAGTTGCTCGCCCCACTCGCGCTCCGGATCCGCCGGAAGGGATGTGCACGGATCGAGCCGGAACTGCCAGTAGCGCCATGTCTTCAGCGCCCCGCGGTCGAGATCGTATTCCAGGCTGCAGCCGCCCGGAAGCTTGAACACGCCTTCCAGGTAGGCGTGTGGCGCAGGAATATAGCCGTAGGCAAAGTACTTTTTCAGCGCCGTTCGCGACGGGACCCTCGACACCAGCGGATGCGCCGCCAGTGCGGTCAGTTCGGACGCAAAGGCGAACAATTCCGGGGTCGCGGCGTAGTAGAAAGGCTTCTTGCCAAACCGGTCGCGGCTGGCGAACAGACGGCGTCGCGTGCGATCGTAGATCACGAATGCCCACATGCCGTTGAGGCGCTCGACGAAAGCGTCCCCCCAGTGCCGGTACGCGTGCAGCAGGACCTCGGTATCCGAATGATCCGTGACAAACCTGGTGCCCAGTGCCCGCAGTTCCTCGCGCAGTTCCGCGTGGTTGTAGATCTCCCCGTTGAAAACGACCCCAAGCGTGCCGTCCGCCGTCCACATGGGCTGCGCGCCGCCGGCAATGTCGAGGATCGACAGACGCAGATGACCGAGGAACACGGCGCGTTCCGGGTCGTGATAGATGCCCTCGGCATCGGGACCGCGCGAGGCCTGCGCCGCGTTCATGCGCTTCAGGTCCTCGCGGGTCCCCGCACCGGCGAATCCGGCGATGCCGCACATGCCGGTATCCCTAGTGCACGCACCGGGCGCACCGCATTCGGGCAGCCCCGCGCTCGGCGGAAGAAGAGAAAGTCATTTTTCGCGCTCGGCGGTGGTGATGCTGCCGCCTTCAAGGTTGCGGGTCTCGCCGACGATGTAAGTCTCCTTGTGGCGCGACTCGTGCCAGTTGCGTGTGACCATCTCGGCCACCAGTCCGAGCAGCACGCACATCACGCCGGTAATTGCGGCCATGACGGCTAAGAGCGGCAGCGGCGTCTGGATGAAGGAGATGCCGGCCCAGAACTTGAGATAGACCGCCCACAAACCGGCCACCAGGCTGACCAGGAAGTTGAGCAATCCGAATCCGCCGAACACGTAGATCGGCTTTTGCGCGTAGCGGTCGAGGAACTTCACCACGACGAGATCGAGGAGCACCTTGAAAATCCGCTCGAGCCCGTAGGCCGACTTGCCGGCGACGCGCGGGTGATGGCGGACCGGCACTTCGGCGACTTTCGCGCCGAGCCAGTACGCGTAGATCGGAATGAAACGATGCATTTCGCCGTACAGCCTGACGCCCTTGATGACGTCGCGCCGATAGGCCTTGAGCGAGCAGCCGTAGTCGTGCAAATGCACTCCCGACACTTTCGAGATCAGCCAGTTGGCGATCCGGCTTGGAAGGATGCGTCGCAGCGAATGGTCGTGGCGGTTCTGGCGCCACCCCGAGCAGACATCGAATCCCTCGTTCAGCTTTTCGAGCAGCAGCGGAATGTCCCGAGGATCGTTCTGCAAGTCGGCGTCCATCGGCACAATGATGTCGCCGCGCGCGTGCTCGAATCCGGCCATCATGGCCGCAGTCTGGCCGGCGTTCCGGCGAAAGTGGATGACTTTGAGGCGCGCGTCCCGCGCCGCCAGCGCGTCGAGAACGCCGGCGGTGCCGTCCGTGCTGGCGTCGTTGACGAGGACGACCTCCCAGGGAATACCCAGGGAATCCAGAACCGGCAGCAGACGCTCGCACAGGGGGCGGAGATTGCCCTCCTCGTTATAGACGGGAATAGTGACCGATATCGTCATGATCCACTGCCGAATCCGATCACGCCCTGCGGAGCAATGCGAGCCCCACGTCGTAAAACGAATAAGCCGCCAGAACGAAAGCCAAAGCCGCCGCCGCGTATGCTGCGGCCGGCTGTCGCTCCCGAGTGTCCGCGACCGCCATGCCGAACATGACGAACGCGGGAAACAGGTATCGCCCTTGCGCCTGAAAATCGAAGATCCAGGAGTGCAGTGATGATACGAGGACCGCCAGTGCTGTATAAACGCCTGCAATTACCAACGAATAGCGCGCGTTGGCGTCCCCAGAGCGCCTGGCCCCGAGCCCTAGCAATGCGAGGAATGCCAGATAGACCATTGCGGTGACAACGTAGTATTCGGCTGCGCCAAAAATATTCATGTAGCCATAGACGCCCACCGAGGATTGAAACGTAAGCCACAGCCAGTGCGGTGCCGCAAACAACAGCGTGAGATATGGTATCTTGCGCTCGCGCAGATGCAATCCCCAAAACGCGTTGTTTGCGGCAATCTGGGACGGCTTGAAGCCATCGGTCGCAAATACCTCCGCCGTCGTCACGGCGTTGGACAGTTCGTTCGCGGGATTGTCGACCACGAGCCTGTCGAATGCCACGCGCGGCAGGAATAGCGCCAGCCCGACGGCTCCTGCGGCGATGAACGTACCCATCCGCCGGCGGAAGGCCGCGTCTGACAGGCGAGGCTGAATGTCCAGAATAACGAGCGCCCCGGCCGCCAGCGCAGTGCAAGCATAAAGCCACGCCGGCACATCGGCGGGGGCGCGGTAATACCATCCGACGCCAAGCAGGGTGCCAAAAGCAATGGCAAGCGACGCGCGTAGTCCGACTTCCCTTAGCGCCACATACGCCAGGAGGAACGCGATGAACACATAGTAGTTCCGCTTCGCCAGCAGCAGCAAACCGAAACCGATACCCAATGCAATAACGCCCTTAAGCCACCGGCTGCGGGTGTTGGCGTCGAGCGCGGAATTGAAGGCGCTTGCGCGCGCGGTGATCTGAAATGCGGTAAACAGCGCCACGGCGAGGGCGAATGCATCCCCGTTAAAGTAGGAGAAGACGTACCAAATCTGCGCCGAAAGAGCCAAGGGCACGATCAAAGGGCGAGCTTCCGGCTTGCGCACGAAGGTGAACGCGATCGCTGCCAGAAGCGTCAAGTTGAAGAGGCGATACGCCAGATTGATATCGCCGACAAGCGGCGCGACGATGGCGGACCATTTGCCTGCGAGCAGGTAAACAAAGTCCCGCTCGTGCAGGTAGGAGTAGCCGTACTTCGAATATGACGGGACAGCGGCCGGGTCGCCGAACTTCGGAGGAAGCCAGTTCGTTCGGTAGTAGTCCGCGGCACGGGCGTGATCAATTTCGTCAGGGTGGGCATTGAACGCGCTGGTAAACGCCATCGAGGCGGCGAGAGTCGTCGCAATTATGAGCGGTGCCACCCAAAGGAGTGAATCGAACGCGAACAGTCGACGCAATGAGACCAGATTCATGCCCAGGCAATCCGTTGCCGCATCAAGTGCATTTTATGGCAGAACAGCGGCGGACAAACCGGCGGATCGCGAAGACGGTCGACCCGTGGAGCCGTCGAGCTCGGGATAATGCCGGAAGATGCCTTGCTGGCTGAAAGGAATGCGCCGGCTTCCTCGAAAGCAAGGAGCCGGACGAATTCTCCGCGGCCTTGAAAAGTTCGTAGCGCATGATGGCAGTGCTCCCAAGAGCTGATCTGCTCCCCTTGGAATTCGTTCCAAAATGAGAGGATACATCACCAATGCCACTAAACGGAAATTCAATCCTGCTCTTGTTACGCGCTAGACTGGTTCGACCGCGGGTGTCGAGACGGCCTTGCAAGCCCAGGGCGGCGCGCGGCCTAGTTCGCGCGCAGGGGCGACGTCGAAAAGATCTTAAAGCGCTCCATCGGTATCGACCCAACGGCGAACGGCAGAGGCCCAAACACGTCGGCGTAGAATCCCGCGCCGACGCCGGGATTCATGGTCGCAAGCCACCCATACATCGGCACATCAACGACCTCGAGAGCGATCCACTGCGGCCCCATCCCGTAGACGTTTGTATTCGTGGTCGGCACCGCCACGATATCACGAGGCGCGAAGCGCAAGTTCTTGACGTCCACTGCTTTGGCACCGAGCTGCTGCATGTAGTACTGAAATCCCCAGTGGCCTTGGAACCACACGGTGTCGGCGCTCGCTGCGTACTTCTCATGAATCATACGCGCCCCGGCGCGCCCCGACTCGGCGAATCTGACATCGGCCCAGGTGACGGCCAGCGATAGGGCCGCGGCGGCGGCCAAGGGCATGAGAGTTGCCGGCAGCCTGCCGGGTCGTCTTGATGCCACCCGCCGCTCCAATAGCCGAGCAATGAGAATGCCCGCGGGCACAATCATCGGAAGAATTGATCGGCCGTTGGTTGTCCAGTTGATGAACCCGGCGAACACGAACGTGCCGATCATCCAGAGGAACAAGAACAGCGAGTCCGCGTCGCGTTGCCGATACAAATCGAGGGCGACAAGGACCAGAAGGCTGACGCCAACGGTTCCCCAAATCCCGATTTGCAGCGCAAGCAGCCAATGCGTCGTCCCGGCCAGGGGAACGGCGCCCAGCGTTGGAAACGAGGCAATCACCACCGCAGACAGTCCTGCAACCAGCGCCCCGAGCACCAGCGCGGTCGAGGACCACAATTGGCGGGCGAAGAACAGTGCGCTGGCGATGCACCCACCCGTGAAGGCCAGGCCGATGTACAGCTTCGGAATCAGACCCTGGTCGAACCTCGACCTCGTGTCGGTCGCGTAGGTCGCGGCATCGAGCAGTAGGCCTCGACCATAGAGCTGATGGGTCGTCCACTGATACCAGGCGAGAAGCGCGATCGGGACAAGGAGATACAGCAACGACCAGCCGACGCGCCGCTCCTTGACTATGCTGTAGGACCCCAAAAGCGGAATCAGCATTATTGCGAAATATTTGGTCAGCGCTGCGACGCCGATCAGCAGACCGGCAAGCGCCAGAGTGCCTTGCTTGCGGGTATCCATCCCTTGGATCCAGAAATAAACCGCAAACACCCAGAAGGCTAGCATCAGCATGTCGGACATCACGGTCAGGCTCGTCACGAAGAACACGGGGGTGAGCAGTCCCGCAAGCGTCGCGAGCAGGGGGCGCTCGCAGAACCGGCGAGCGACCAGGTACATCCCGAGCGCAACGGCGAGCGCCGGAAGCAGGAAGGCAAGATGCAGCGCAGGCTCGCTCCAACCGAGGACTGACGCCGCGAGGGCTATGTAGTAGGACACCAGCGGCGGATTCTTGTTGACCGCCGACACGGGCATGTCCGTCCCGTACCAATTGACGGGGAAGCCGTACGGATTGCCGGGATTCATCTGGATGTGCTGCGCCACCCAGATGAATAAGGGATCGTCGATGTGGAACGCTTTGCCGACGAACGGAAGCAGGAGAATCAGGACGAGAAGCGCGACGAAAATCATCGCCGCTCTGTCGTCTCGCGGCGCATCTGCTCGAGGCCGAGGGCGAGCCGGATCCAGTCCAGCCAAGAGTCTGTAGAGAAGACTCGTGGCGGACTCCGACGTCTGATTCGTCCCTTCGTTACGCTTGGTCATTCCCTATCTCTTGCGGATAGGAGAATCGATCCGCTTCGGCGCGTCCGAAGGCGTTTCACCATGCGCGTTCCGTCCGATCAGCGGGTGCGAATGTTCGTGCGAGCGCATGCGGCGGCCTCGATGAGCTTGCGTCTGTTCATATGCATGGCGAATCACCTTCGGTCCGGGACGTGGTTGCGACATTCTAAGCGTCCCGCAGGAGCTGCGCTCGGCCGATTGCAATGCCGGTAACGTCAAATGCGGCTGATTTAGCGGCTGCGGCGGGCGGATAATGCTGCTAGACTCGCGCCAGCATGAGGCCACGCCCGCCGGATCGCCGGCCCGCGCTCGATGGAATTCCGTGGGCATCAGGCGGCGAGTTCCTTGTGGTAGGTCTGATTGCCACCGAGACCAGATGACGTGATGGACAGAGATGATCAACGGTCGCCGCCTCGTAGTCGTGATGCCCGCGTACAACGCTGAAAAGACGCTGCGCCAGACGTACGCAGAGGTACCGCGCGAGTACGTTGACGAAGTGATCCTGGTCGACGACGGGTCGCACGACCAGACCGTGGAAATTGCCCGCGCGCTCGGCATCCGCACTTTCGTGCACCCGCAGAACCGCGGCTACGGAGGCAACCAGAAAACCTGCTACACCGAAGCGCTGCGCCGTGGCGGCGAGATTGTCGTGATGGTCCATCCCGACTACCAGTATTCGCCGAAGCTGATTGTCGCGATGGCGTCGATGATCGCTTCGGGGCATTACGATGTCGCCCTCGGCTCGCGCATCCTGGGCAACGACACGCTTGCCGGCGGCATGCCGCTGTACAAGTACGTGGCCAATCGGGCGCTGACTTTTTTCGAGAACCTGATGCTCGGCGCCAAGCTCTCCGAATACCACACCGGTTTTCGCGCCTTCTCGCGGGAAGTGCTCGAGGCCCTGCCACTCGAGGAGAACTCGGACGATTTCGTTTTCGACAACGAGATGCTCGCGCAGGCCATCTACTTCGGATACCAGGTCGGTGAGATCAGCTGTCCGACCCGCTACATGGAGGCAGCGTCGAGCATCAGCTTCTGGCGATCGGTGCGTTACGGTCTGGGCGTCGTCCGCGTCAGCATCGCCTTCCGTCTGGCGCGCTGGGGCATCGACAGTTTCGGCATCTTCAACCGTACCGGTGCTCGTCTCGGCCAGGCTTGACCGGCAATGCCCGCCAATATTCGCGTCCTGAATCGACTGGTTCTTCGTGTCATCGCCTTCTTTCTCCGCGATCTGCGCCTCTTCTTCAGGTACATCGCCGTCGGCGGCGCCAGCGCGGTCCTCGAGTACGCCCTTTTCAACGTCCTTTATAGCGGCGTCGGCCTGGCGACGCTGGTCGCCAATTCGATCGCGATCGTCATCACCGTCATCTTCCACTTCAACATGCAGAAACGGTGGACGTTTCGCGACCCGCAGTCGTTGCGCCGCCAGCTGCCGCGCTATCTGATGATGATCGGGGTCGCGGCGGTCCTCAACAACCTACTCGTCTACCTGTTCGTCGACGTCATGCTGCTGCCGCCGGCCCTGGCCAAATTGCTGCAGATCGGCCTCCTCTTCGGCTGGACGTTCACGGTCAGCCGGCTGATCGTGTTTTCCCACCACGCCCGCTGAGGCGCGGTCGCAACGCCGGCTTAATTTCCGGATTCACGTATGGGGAAGGATGAAGTTTCCGATTTTTCGTCCGGCCGGCGCCGGCGCTACGGGCAGGGCCGGGACGGTTCATTGCTAGTTATACCGCCGGACGGCGCCTCGGCGCACCATGCCCCGTCCGCGATCGGCGGGATCCGCGCGCACGTGTTCGCCGTGGTCCTGCTGCTGCTGGCGCTTGCGCTGATCTACGGCAGGTCCGGCGGGTTCGACTACGTGGACTACGACGACATGGACTACGTCGTGCGCACCGAAGCGGTTAGCGCAGGTCTGACGATGGACGGGGTACGCTGGGCCTTCACCGCATTCCACAAGAGCAACTGGCATCCGCTGACTTGGATTTCGCACATGATCGACGTGTCCCTGTTCGGTCTCGACCCGGGCCCGGCACACCTCGTCAACGTCGCGTTTCACGAAGCAAACAGCCTGCTCGTCTACCTGCTCGCACTGGCGCTGCTGCGCAACTGGCGCGCCAGCCTGCTGGTTGCCTATCTGTTCCTGGCGCACCCCCTGCACGTGGAGTCCGCGGGCTGGATCGCCGAGCGCAAAGACGTGCTGTGCTCCATGTTTTACCTGCTGTCGATTCTCGCCTACCTGCGCTTCGCGGCGCAGCCCTGTGCGAGGCGCTACGCGCTGGTGATTTTCGCCTTTGTGCTGGCATTGCTGTCGAAGCCGATGGCGGGCACGCTGCCCGTCGTGCTGCTGCTGCTCGACTTTTGGCCTCTGGGTCGGTTGGGCGGGGAGGCCACACTGATACTGGGCAAGCGCTTCCCGGCGTACGCAGTGCTGCTCGCCGAGAAGATTCCCCTGTTTGCGCTGTCTCTGGCATCGGGAATCGTAACGTTGGCGGCGCAAAAGGCGGCGATTGCGCCGATCGATCGCGTGCCGCTGGACGACCGGCTGATAAACTCGGTCGTTGCCTATGTGACGTACCTGCGCGACACGATCGCCCCCACCCGGCTCGCCATCCTGTACCAGCTTGGTCCGATCGATTTTCTTGCGTCGTTCTTTCCGTCGCTGCTGGTGCTTGTTGCCATCAGTATCGTGGCGCTCGGCTGGCGAAAGAGGTACCCGTGGCTGCTGTTCGGCTGGCTCTGGTTCCTGCTCCTGCTGCTGCCGGTGATCGGTCTGATCCAGGTCGGCAGTCAGTCGCATGCGGATCGCTACATGTATCTGCCGTCGATCGGGCTTTTTCTGGCGCTGGGAGCCGCGGTTGCGCGGCTGAGCGGCGCAGCGTCGAAAAAGGCGCTGCTGGCGCTCGCGCCGGCGCTGGTCTTCTACTCGTTTATGGCATGGGTCCAGCTTGGCTACTGGTCGGGGCCATACATGCTGTACACGCGCACTCTCGACGTGGTCGGCGAAAGTTTCCTGGCTCATGTCGGGCTTGCCGGCTTCTACCTGCGCGAAGAACGGATGCAAGAGGCGGAGGCGCATGCGGTGAAGGCGCTGTCGCTGAATAGCGACTCGCCGTTGGCATACGCGATGCTGGGCGACGTGCTGGCGACCAAGAAGAACTATTCAGACGCCGAAGAGTTGTTCCGCGTGGCGTTGAGCAAGGATCCTGGAGATGCCCGGCTGCTGGCCAATCTCGGTATCCTCCTCGAACTACAGGGGCGGCTGGAGGAGGCGAGGCAATTTTTTGCGGCTGCGTTGAAGGCCGATCCGAATCTGCCAAAAGCGAGGGAGAGCCTGAAACGGGTGGGAGGCTGAGATCCTTGTCGCGCTATGCCCTCAGCTCACGCTTTACCAGGCGCCTCGAAATAAGCCTCGTACAGCAGATCGAACGTCATTTCGGTTTCGGCCAGCAGTTGGTCCTCGCTTTCGGTGCGGCGGACCGCGCCCTGCAACAGCGTCTGCACCCCCGCGGCCTCCGCCACCGTGGTATCGCCTGCATTGAGCGCATGGATGAGCGCGCCGATGCGCGCAAGAGCGGTGTTCTTCTCCAGCTTGAAACCGGCGAGGATTTCCTCGAATGTGACCTTGTCCTTGCTGTTGCTGAAAGTCGCGCCGGTAAATGCAAAACCAACCGCGCTCGCCGGGCATTCCTGGTTCTTGTCCAGCCACAACAGCTTTGCTTCCGGGTCGATGAAGCGCCGGACCAGCCAGGCCGAGGCCAACTGGTCGGCCCACAGGGGCTTGCGCGTCGCCCAGATGCGCTGAAAGTATTGCTTGCCCGTGGTGTCTATGCTGCCGGTTTTCTTGTACTCATCGGGGAACATCAGCGTATGCACCGCCTGATCCGCTTCGGCCAGAGTGCGCGCGGCGCGTTCTCTTGCTTCCGACGGGAAAAAATCGAGCGTGCTGATGGTCTCGTATTCGCGCTTGTGCTTGTTCAGCAGGCGCTTGATTTGCACCGAGTCGGCGATGCCGAATGCGTTCTTCAGACTTTCCACGGTCTTGATCAGTTCGTTGTACTTGTGCGTGCGGTCGAAGAAACCGAGGAACTGCTGCGTTTGCGACTCGTCCAGGCTGGTGACCGAGAGCAGGCAGGCCGAGCCGTTGATGCGTGCGATGTGGTCGGTGAGGGCGGACAGGCCCTGGCGTGCGGCCGGCGTATCGGGCAGCAGGAACACCCCCTCGCGCATCACCGCGCAGCCCAGCGATTCAAGCGTGCGCAGAACGCGCATGCGTGCCGCCGGGTCTTCGGTGGGCAGGGTGGTTATATAGGCGAGCCAGCGCGTGGCGATCGGCGTGGTTTTGGACAGGTCATCGGCCGTGGTCATCGATCCGCTCCCCCCTTCGCCGGCGCGGCGCGCAGCTAGCGGCGATTGCGGCAGACCGCTCGCGCATGCATGTTGTTGTTCCTTTCCATCCCATGCCGCTAGTTTATCAAGTTAGGCGCCGAGCTTCCAGCATGGCGTAGACCCTGCCGCAAACGCAGGATGGAAATTTGGGCAAAAGCCAAGCGTGCATTACAATTCCTGCCGCAGGAGACGTGCATTCAGCCCTGCGCAGCTTGCCAAGCCCACCCACCCCACTATTGGAGTTCCCCGTTGCAGATCGTCTGTCTTGATTTGGAAGGCGTCCTGATACCCGAGATCTGGATCGAATTTTCGCGGCGCACCGGCATTCCGGAACTGTCCAAGACCACACGCGACGAGCCGGATTACGACAAGCTGATGCGCGGCCGCCTGGACATTCTCGGCGCGCGCGGGCTCGGCCTGCCCGACATCCAGAATGTGATCGCCGGCATGCAGCCGCTGGCCGGTGCGCGCGAATTCCTCGACTGGCTGCGGGGAGAATGCCAGGTGGTGATCCTGTCGGACACCTATTACCAGTTCGCGGCGCCGCTGATGCGAGCGCTCGGCGACCCGACGCTGTTCTGCCACGAACTCGTGGTCGAGCCGGGCGGCCGCGTGCGCGGCTACCGCTTGCGCATGAAGGACCAGAAGCGCGCTTCGGTGAAAGCGTTCAGGGAACTCAACTTCCACACCATCGCCGCCGGCGATTCCTACAACGACACGAGCATGCTGGCCGAGGCTCATGCCGGGATCCTGTTCTGCCCGCCCGCCAACGTGGCGGCCGAGTTTCCGCAGTTTCCCGTGACGCGCAGTTACGACGAGCTGCGGCAGGCGATCGTCGCCGCGAGCAAAGCCTGAAGCCCAATAGGGACGGGCGTTTCCGGCTTTTCCAAGAAGCAGTCCGCAATCCGCCCCCTAGCGCCGGCGGCCGGGATCAGGGCTTCTTCGCCGCGAGTATCGCCTTCCAGCGAATCATCTCAGCCATGAGAAAGTCGCCGAATGCCTGCGGCTGGCTCGATTTGGGCACCAGGCCGAGATCGTCGAAGCGCTTGCGCACCTCCGGGCTCGCGAGCGCGCGGGCGAGCTCATCGTTGAGTTTCATCACGATGTCGTGCGGTGTGCCTGCCGGCGCGAACACGCCGCCCCAGCTGGCGAAATCATAGCCTGTCACGCCCGCCTCGATCGCTGTCGGCACATTGGGGAAATTGCCGTTGCGCTGCGGCGTGGTGACCGCGAGCGCGCGCAAGGAGCTGGGCGTGAACGCAGAGCCGGAATAAGGTTATCATTGTTTGCAAATGACGAAGATCACGCTCACTTCTTTTCCGTCATGACGATTAGCCTCGCAGGCGCGCGCGCCATGCAGCCGGGAATGGTCTATCTGGTCGGCGCGGGACCGGGCGATCCCGAGTTGCTGACGCTGCGCGCGGCAAAGTTGCTTAGCCAGGCCGAGGTCATCGTCTACGACCACCTGGTCTCGGCGCCCATTCTCGATCTGGTGCGCAGCGCGACCGAGCGCATCTACGCCGGCAAGGAACGCAGCAATCACACGCTCAGCCAGGCCGAGGTGAACCAGTTGCTGGTGCGCCTTGCGCGCGAGGGCAAGCGCGTGCTGAGATTGAAGGGAGGCGACCCGTTCGTGTTCGGCCGCGGCGGGGAAGAGGTCGAAGCGCTGGCGGCTGCCGGCATTGCTTTTGAAGTCGTGCCGGGGATCACCGCGGCATGCGGTGTCGCCGCCTACGCGGGCATCCCGCTCACCCACCGCGACTATGCCGATTCCTGCCTGTTCATAGCCGGCCACCTCAAGGGCGGCAGCGTGGATCTGGATTGGGAATCGCTGGTGCGCGCCCGACGCACGCTGGTGGTGTACATGGGTCTGCTGGGCTTGCCCGCCTTGTGCCGCGAACTGGCTGCCCACGGCCTGCCCGAGGCCACGCCAGCGGCCATCGTGCAACACGGCACGACACCGCGCCAGCGCACGGTGGTGGGGACGCTGGCGACGCTGCCCGGGCTCGCTCTGGCGGCGCAACTCGCGCCGCCGACGCTGATCATCATCGGCGAAGTGGTGCGCTTGCACTCGCGCCTCGCGTGGTATGAGGCACCTGCGGCGGGCGGGGATACGCAACTGACCTGAGACATCCTCAATCTGGTTCAGGCCGGCATCCCCGGCTTCGAATCGTTCGCGACTGCGCTCATGCAGCAGACCATCAAGAACAAGGGCGCGGCCGGCAGCGCCTGCATTTGACATTTCACCGATGCCGCGCCGCGCAAGCTATTTCGTGCCGTCGCCGGCGCCGGGAACCGCCGTTCCGGCGGCGGCACGGCGGGCGATTTCACCGATGATCTCGCGAAACTGGTCTCGCATCTCCCGCTCGATCATTATCGGCCCGATCAGCGGCGGGATCCAGAATCGGGGGATGGATTCGGTATGGGACACGATTCGGGTGCCCGTTGCGTCCGCGACAAGATGGATCGCTCCCTCCATCTTGTCGAAGTCCCCGCCGAGCAGCCGAAACTGAATTCTTTCGTAGGGGAAAAGCTCGATTTCCCGTTCGATCTCGATGTCGAACGAGAACGGCCAGAACTTCGCCCGCCCGGTCTGCTTGACTCGTACCGTATTGCCTGATTGGGCGATGAGGCTGCTCGCCTTGACGTTGGTCATGAAGCTGGCCAGATTGTCCCAATCGGTCAGAACCGCCCATGTCTGCCGGGGCGTGGCCGCTACGGAAACGCTCACGTCAACGATGGTCACCTGCCCGGTCTTCTCGATCCCGATCTGGATTTCATCGTCCGGACGCGCCTGTGCAAGAACGGCCGGGTCGGGAAGGCACAGGAGAAGGATCAGCAGGAGCGAGCACATTCGAGCCGATCGATGGCAATCGCGGGGACATTTTTCCGTCAACAATTTCTTCGGTCGCCGGGCGCGGCCAACGGAGAAAAGCGAGAACGTACGATCGACGTACATGGCCACCGAATCACCTCACTGCACTGGTGAGCTTCCCCCGACACTTCGTCTTCCAAGCATAGTGGATTATCGGTCGCCGCGCACGGCGCGCGAACTGCGCCACAGACTATTTTCGGCGGGCAAAGAGCGTATTGAGCGACTGATGCGAGAGAACCGCATCCGCACGCGGCACGCCGATATGGCTTGCGACGGAGCCGGCGATGAAATTGCCCGGCGGTGGCGTACAGGGAAAGCGCATGCCGTAGGCGCTGACGGCGCGGCCGCGCTTAGCCGAGTTTGGCGAGCTGGGGCTTGAGGTTTCCCAGGGTGATGGCGAAAGCGGCCAGGCGCTCCTGCTCCTGCGCCACGACCTGCGCCGGGGCGCGCGCAACGAAGCCTGAGTTGGCGAGCTTGCCTTTGGCTTTTGCGATTTCCCCTTCGAGGCGGGAGATTTCCTTTTGCAGGCGCTCGCGCTCGGCTGCCTTGTCGATTTCGATCCTGAGCATCAGGCGGCAGTCGCCCACCACGGCGACCGGAGCGTCGGCCTCGGGCAAGGCGGCGACCAGGCTCACATCGGAGAGCCTGGCGAGGAACTTGATGTAGGGGGAGAGCGCTTCCATCGCCGCCTTGTCGCCGGTGGCGAGCAAGGGAATACGCTGCGCCGGGGAGACGTTCATTTCGCCGCGCAGATTGCGGCAGGCGCCGACGATGTCCTTCAACAGCGCGACTTCGGCTTCGGCCGCATTGTCTATGCGCCCGGGCTCAGCCTGCGGGTAAGGCGTGAGCATGACGCTCTTGCCCGTGCGTCCCGCGAGCGGCGCGATGCGCTGCCACAGTTCTTCGGTGATGAAAGGGATGATCGGGTGGGCGAGGCGCAGTACCGCTTCCAGCACCCGCACCAGGGTGCGGCGCGTGGCGCGCTGTTCGGCTTCGCTGCCGTTTTGCAACTGTACCTTGGCCAGCTCCAGGTACCAGTCGCAGTATTCGTCCCAGACGAACTCGTACAGCGCGCGCGCGGCGAGGTCGAAGCGGTAGCTGTCGAAGCCCTCGCACACCTCCTTCTCCGCGCGCTGCAGCCGGCTCACGATCCAGCGGTCGATGAGCGAGGGCGCGAGCGGCAGGGATTCATCCACGCCGCAGTCCTTGCCCTCGGTGTTCATCAGCACGAAGCGCGTCGCGTTCCACAGCTTGTTGCAGAAATTGCGGTAGCCCTCGCAGCGGCCGAGGTCGAAGTTGAGCGTGCGCGCAAAGCTGGCGAGGGAGGCGAAAGTGAAGCGCAGCGCGTCGGCGCCGAACGAGGGGATGCCGTCCGGGTAGTTCTTGCGCACGTATTTCTCGACTTTCGCCTTGTGGCCGGCGAGCATCAGGCCCTGCGTCGATTTTTCGAGCAGGGCGTCGAAGCTCACGCCGTCGATCAGGTCGAGCGGGTCCAGGGTATTGCCCTTGGACTTCGACATTTTCTGGCCCTCGGCGTCGCGCACCAGGGCGTTGATGTAGACGTGGCGGAACGGCACCTTGCCGGTGAAATGCAGGGTCATCATGATCATGCGCGCGACCCAGAAGAAAATGATGTCGAAGCCCGTGACCAGCACCGAGGACGGCAGGAAGGCTTCGAGATCGCGCGTTTTCTCCGGCCAGCCGAGCGAGCTGAACGGCACCAGGGCGGAGGAGAACCAGGTGTCGAGCACGTCTTCGTCGCGCTTTAATCCGTTAGCACGGATCTCTTCAAGTTGCAGTATGTTTTTTTCTGCCGCTTGAATTCCTCTGATGCTCGCAATGCGTTCGTCAATCTTCCTGTTGAATTGAGCTAATGCTTCTTCTTCGGATCTTGCAACATACACTTTTCCGTTGGCGTCATACCATGCGGGAATTTGATGGCCCCACCAGAGCTGGCGTGATATGCACCAGTCCTGAATGTTTTCCAGCCAGTGGTTGTAGGTTGTGGTCCAGTGATCGGGATAGAATTTCACTTCGCCATCGGCTACCGCTTTCAGGCCGCGCTTTGCCAGGCCGTCCATTTTCACGAACCACTGGTCGGTGAGCATAGGCTCGACGATCACGCCAGTGCGGCCCGAGCGCGGCACCCGCAGTTTGTACGGCTTTTCCGAAACCAGAAATCCTTGTGCGTCGAGGTCTTCGAGAATGTGCTTGCGTGCCTCAAACCGATCCAACCCCTGATATTTCACCGGCACCAGGATATCTCGCAGTTCGCGTGCTGGCATACGAGCCCAATGGACGATTTGTTCGAAGAGGATCGAGTTAATCCCGATCTCCTCCTCTTCGAGCGTCCACGCGAAGTAGACATCGTTCAGATTGTCTAAATGGGACAGCATCCGCCCATCTAGATCAATCACACGCAGGGCCGGAACGCCGTTGCGACGGCCTACGGCGTAGTCGTTGAAGTCATGCGCCGGCGTGATCTTGACGCAGCCGGTGCCGAACTCCGGATCGACGTAATCGTCAGCGATGATTGGGATGATGCGATCCGTCAGCGGCAGAATCACAGGCTTGCCGACTAGGTCGCGGAAGCGCGAGTCTTCCGAATGCACTGCTATAGCCATGTCGCCGAGCATGGTTTCGGGGCGGGTGGTGGCGACCACCAGTGCGCCCGTCCCGTCTTCGAACGGATACTTGATTTCCCAGATCTTGCCGTCTTCTTCCTCGCTATCCACTTCGAGGTCGGACACCGCGGTGCCCAGCACCGGATCCCAGTTCACCAGGCGCTTGCCGCGGTAGATGAGGCCTTCCTCGTGCAGGCGCACGAACACCTCGGCCACGGCGCGCGACATTTTCGCGTCCATGGTGAAGTAGCCGGCGTTCCCGCCTTCGGTGTCGGCATAAGTCCAGTTGCCCGAGGTGCCCAGGCGCCGCATCTGGCGGGTGATGGTCGAGCCCGATTCCTGTTTCCATTCCCACACGCGGCGCACGAAAGCTTCGCGGCCGAGATCGTGGCGCGTCTTGTCCTCGGCCTGCAACTGGCGCTCGACCACGATTTGCGTCGCAATGCCCGCGTGGTCGGTGCCGATCACCCAGTTGGTATTGAAGCCGCGCATGCGGTGATAGCGGATGAGCGTGTCCATCAGCGTCTGCTGGAACGCGTGCCCCATGTGCAAGGTGCCGGTGACGTTGGGCGGCGGCAGCTGGATGCAATAGGCCGGTCTCGCAGGGTCGTCGGAATGCCGGAAATAGCCGCGCTGCTCCCATTCGGGATACCAGTACGCCTCGATGGCATGCGGATCAAAGCTCTTGGCTAATTCCATTTTCCGGGGGTGTAGCGAATTGAGCTGGACTTTGCAGGCAAAGTGTCCAGCCAGGTTGCGCGAAAGGCCGAATTATAGCGGATAGGCCGGGCTAACCGCCGGATTTGCGCCGCTCGAGTTCACGTTCGACGGCGGTCTTGATGGCCTCGCTCAGGGTGTCGCGCGCAATCAGCTGCAGCTCGCCGCGCAGGTCGGCAAACAGCTTTTCGACCAGCGGCTCGAGGTTTTCCTTGAGGCGATCCTCTATCAGGGAATCGATCTGGGGTTGCAATTCGGCGAGCAGCGATGTGCGCATGCTCTCAGCCAGCGCCGCCAATTGCTCCTCCTGAAGTAGCTCAGGCTCGACCATCTCGGTCAGCACCGGCAGATCGTCGCTCTCCGGGAAGGTGTCCACCACTTCTTCGAGCACCGGAATCTCGGCATAGGGCTCGCTTCCCGTTCGCGCCGGCCGGTGGCGCGCCATCAGGGCGTCGGCCTTGCTCAGCAGATCGTCCGGCTCAGCCATTGGTCTTGGACAAGTCGTGATTCACGATCTCGTAGCCGCGGTCGCGGTAAAAGCGGAAGCGAGCGCGCGCCGCCTCTCGGTCTTCATCGTCGCGGCCGACGATCTCGACCAGGCGCCGGAAGCGGCTGAACGCAGGCGGCCAGTCGTGATGCAGGTTCAGCAACACTTCGTCATGCGGCATGTCCTCGGGGTCGTGGGTGATGAGCACCGGAGTTTGCCCGGCCAGCGGGCTGCGTGTCATGCAGTGCGGCAGAAATCCCGTGGCTTGCCAGGTCCAGAGCAGCCGGTCGATGCGCTGCGCGCCCGCCTCATCGGCGGTGTAGATCAGTACCCGCAGTTTTTGCTGCGCCGCTTTGGCCGACAGGCGGCAGGCGACCTGCAGTTTATCCTCGGCCTCGAAGTAGAAGTCGATGCGTGTCATTGGCGAGCGAGGAGAAATGCGGGACGGGAAGCAAAACAGCCGCGGCGTTTTTCGTACTTGCCGCTCACGTTTTTCCGGCCCGCTTCATCAGGAAACTGGTCAGCAGAGCAACCGGCCGCCCGGTCGAGCCTTTGTCCTTGCCTGATTTCCAGGCGGTGCCGGCAATGTCCAGATGTGCCCAGTCGAATTTCTTGGTGAAGCGGGATAGAAAGCAGGCGGCGGTGACGCTGCCCGCCGGCCGGCCGCCGATATTGGCCATGTCGGCAAAATTGCTTTTCAGTTGCTCCTGGTATTCGTCCCACAGCGGCATGTGCCAGGCGCGATCATAGGCCTCTTCCCCGGCGGCGAGCAGTTCACGCGCGAGAGCCTCTTTGTTGCTGTAGAGGCCGCTCGCCACATGGCCCAGCGCGATCACGCAGGCGCCGGTGAGCGTGGCGATGTCGACCACGGCCGCGGGCTCGAAGCGCTCGGCATAGGTCAGCGCATCGCACAGGATCAGCCGCCCCTCGGCGTCGGTATTGAGTACCTCGATCGTCTGTCCGGACATGCTGGTGACGATGTCTCCCGGTTTGGTCGCGGCGCCCCCGGGCATGTTTTCGGTGGTGGGAATAATGCCGACGACGTTGAGCCTGAGCTTCATCTGGGCGCAGGCGCGCAGCGCGCCGAGCACGCTGGCGGCGCCGCACATGTCGAATTTCATCTCGTCCATTTCTGCGCCGGGCTTGAGCGAAATGCCGCCGGTGTCGAAAGTAATGCCCTTACCCACCAGCACCACCGGTTTTGCCTTCTTCGGACCGCCGGCATAATTCAGCACGATCAGCTTGGGCGGCTGGCGCGAACCCTGCGCCACCGAGAGCAGGGACCCCATGCCCAGCTTCTCCATGTTCTTGCGCGTCAGCACCTCGACGCCGAGTTTACATTCGCGCGCGAGCTTCCGTGCCTGCTCGGCGAGGTAGCCGGGGGTGCAGACATTGCCCGGCAGATTGCCCAGGTCCTTCGCCAGGCTCACTCCAATGCCCATGGCCTGTCCCTGGGAGAGGCCGCGGGCTGCGGCGCTTGCATCGCGCGCCGTGGTCAGGAGCTCGACGTGCGCGAGCGGGCGCGGGTCGCTTTTCTTGCTTTTCATGTGCTCGAAGCGGTAGGCGCATTCGGCAGCCACCAGCGCCACCTGGCGCGCCTTCCAGGCAGCGTCGCGGCGGCCGGCGCGGATCTCGGTGAAGCACAGCGTGGCCGTTCCGGCACCGGTTTCCTGCGCCGCCTTGACCGCGGCACGCACTGCGTCGCGGTATTCGCGCTCGCGCAGATCCGCCTCCGCGCCGAGGCCAACCAGCAGCACGCGCTCGGCGGCGACGCCCGGAACCCGGTACAGCAGCAGCGTGGCGCCGAGCTTGCCTTCCATGTCGCCGCGGCGCAGAACCTCGGCGAGACTGCCCTGCGATGCGCGGTCCAGCGTTTCGGCGGCGGCGCTCAATTTGCGTCCCGCGTATGCACCCACCGCAATGCAGGGCGTGGCGCGTTTCTCCGGGGTGCCCCGTTTTATGCTAAATTCCACCGGCTGCTCCTTTTTGTTTTACCGATCAACCACGCCCGATTATCCCTGCTTTGTTCCCGTCAAGTCAAAGCCGCTGCGCACCGGCGCGGCATCGAAGCGAAGCGGGGCCGGAGGCGCATTCCTAAGTGGTGATTTTCCAGCGGTCCCTGCTGCGCGAATTCGGCAATCTTGCCGTTGCCGTGTTCGCCACCTTGTTTGCCATCACCCTCACCACGCAACTGATCCGTTACCTGGGCCAGGCGGCGAGCGGCAAGCTCTTGTCGGAGGCAGTGCTCGCGCTGCTCGGCTTTTCCGCGCTCAATTACCTGCCGGTGCTGCTGTCTCTTACCTTGTTCATTTCGGTGCTGATGACAATCAGCCGCAGCTACCGCGATTCGGAAATGGTGATCTGGTTCAGCGCGGGACTGCCGCTCACCGCCTGGGTGCGGCCGGTGCTGATCTTCGCGGCGCCGCTGGTGTTCGTGATCGCGCTGCTGTCAACGTTCCTTGCGCCCTGGGCGAATCAGCAGAGCGAGGCGTATCGCCGCCAACTCGAAGCCCGCGACGAAATGTCCCGTATCGTCCCGGGCGTGTTCCGTGAATCCGCCGACGCCGAGCGCGTATTTTTCGTCGAAGGCGTCAGCGGCGACTCGACTAGCGTGCAGAACGTGTTCGTCACCACCATGCAGCACGGCCGCCTGGGGGTGATGGTGAGCCGGCGTGGCTTCGAGGAAACGGCCGCCAACGGCGATCGCTTTATCGTGCTTGCCGAGGGCAGGCGCTACGAGGGCAACCCGGGCGAGGCCGAATACCGCGTGATGGAATTCAAGCGCTACGCGGTGCGCATCGAGACGCGCGAAGCCAAGTCGGGGCAGATTCCGGCGCGCGCCCTGTCCACGCAAACGCTGCTGCAGGAGCCGCATGAAGGCAATCTGGCCGAACTGCTGTGGCGCATTGGCCTGCCCCTGGCGGCGCTTAACCTGGCCTTGCTCGCGATCCCGCTCTCCTTCGTCAATCCGCGCGCCAGCCGTTCCGCCAACCTGGTGTTCGCCCTGCTGACCTACATGGCTTACAGCAACCTGATCAGCGTGAGCCAGGCCTGGGTGTCGCAAGGCAAGCTCTCATTTCATATCGGCTGGTGGGCGGTGCATGTGGTCATGCTGCTGCTGTTGCTGGCGCTGTTTTATCGCCGCATGAGAGTCAGCTCGTCATTCAGGAGAGGGCGTTGATCATCCTGCGCAAGTATCTCGCGCGCGAGATCTACGCGGCGACGCTGCTGGTTCTGGTCGCTTTCCTGATGTTGTTCGCTTTTTTCGATCTGATCAACGAACTCAATTATCTGGGCAAGGGCAATTACCGCTTGCAACATGTATTGCTGTTCGTGCTGCTGTCTTTGCCCGGGCACGTGTACGAACTCGTGCCCATCGCGGTGCTGATCGGGACGCTCTATGCCCTGTCGCACCTTGCCGCCAATTCCGAATATACGGTGATGCGGATTTCCGGCCTGTCGCCGTATGCGGCGGGTGCGGCGCTCGCGCGCATCGGCGCCATATTCGTGGTGCTGACTTTTGCCTTTGGCGAACTGGTGACGCCGTACGCCGAGCGCGCGGCGCAGCAAATGAGGCTCTCTTCCATGAGCGCCGTAGTGGCGCAGGAGTTCCGTTCCGGGCTCTGGGTCAAGGATGAATTTCGTTTCGTCAACGTGCGCGAAGTCATGCCCGACAGCACACTCAAGGGCGTGAAAATATACGAGTTCGATCCGGATTACCGCCTGCGCGCGATCAGCTATGCCGAGCGCGGCGAGTTCAAGGGTGGCAATACCTGGCGCTTGAGCGGCGTGGCGCAGACCCGCTTCGATGCCGGCGGCACCAGCGTCTCCAGGCTGGAGCAGACGGACTGGCGTTCGGTGCTGACGCCGGACCTGCTGTCGGTGCTGCTGGTGCAGCCGGAAAAAATGTCGGCGGTCGACTTGTACCAGTTTACCCGCCACCTGTCGGAGAACCGCCAGCAGACCGAGCTCTACGAGATCGCGATGTGGAAGAAGCTGCTCTATCCCTTCGCTACACTGGTGATGATGGCCCTGGCGCTGCCCTTTGCCTATGTGCACGTGCGCATGGGCGGGCTGGGAGTGAAGATATTCTCCGGCATCATGCTCGGGGTGCTGTTCCACCTGCTCAATGGATTGTCATCGTCCCTGGGCATCATTCAGAACTGGGCGCCGTTCTACGCCGCAGTGCTGCCGAGCGTGCTGTTTCTGTTCGGCGCGATGGTGATGATGTGGTGGGTGGAAAGGCGTTGACGCCACGGCAGCACGCCCCAGAAGTCGCCCGCTCGTCAACAACTTGTCGCCGATGCGCGATGATTACCCTTTATGGTAACCGTGTTTGATGCTAATATGCATCATATTTGATGACGGCGAGGCTTCACATGAGAACAACGGTAACCATCGATGATGAGCTCTATCAGAGGGCACTGGACGTCGCCGATCCCGGAATGGACAAGGGCGATCTGTTTCGCGAAGCGATGAAGGTGTTCGTGCGGGTGCAAGCGGGCAAACGGCTTGTCGCCTTGGGCGGCAAGGCCCCCTTGATGAAGGACATCCCCCGGCGCCGGCCGGCGGAAGTTCTGAGCAGGTGACCCTGGTCCTTGCGGATACCTCGGTCTGGGTTGCGCATTTCCGCAGCGCCAATCCGGCGCTTCAGTCGCTGCTTGCAATGGACCAGGTGTTGTGCCATCCGCTTATCGTGCTCGAACTCGCTTGCGGAACGCCGCCGGCACCGCGCGAGCGCACACTCGGCGATCTAAAAAAGCTGCAGCAGGCCGTCGTCGCGACAACCGACGAGACACTTGCCCTGATCGAGCGGGAGCAATTCCATGACTCGGGCTGCGGCGCCGTAGATATGGCCTTACTCGCCTCCGTTCTGCTCACTCCGGACACGCTGCTCTGGACGAGAGACAAGAAACTCGACGCCTTGGCGGCGCGCCTGAACGTGGCCTTCAGCGCTGCCAGCCACTCGTCGCCGAAGCGAACTTGAGCCGCCAGAGCCCCAGAACCGCGAGCTCCTGGCCATTATTCGCGACAAGAAACCTCAATCAATTGCCGAGCTCGCGGAACTGACGGGGCGTGCGCAATCGAATCTTACGCGCACACTGGGCAAACTTGCGGCCATCGGTTTCGTGCGCCTGAAGAACGTCGATCGTCGCAAGGTTCCGACGACGACCGTACATTTGCTGCGAATCAGCATCGATCCGTTCTCGCAAAACGATCGGCTCGAATTGGCGTAATAGCCACTGCTGGCGCGGGTTGATGGACGACACTTCGGTTAGATTTACGAGTTGCGCTCACGCCGCTCATTTGCGGCCTATCTCCGCATAGGGCGCCTGCGCAAAGCGGAGGTTCATTGCCCGCAGCGCCTCCTTGCCGCGGATGGTGAGGTCGGTCACGAAATTGAACTGCTCGCGGCTCTCCTTCACGTAGGCCTTCACTTTGTAATGCGTACCCCAGGGTTTCTCCTGCACCACCACGCTGACTTTTGTTTCGGGCATGAGGTAGGCGCTCGTCTCCTCGATTTTAGCGAGGCACTCGCGCGCCGCCTCGGCGTCATGGTCGGGGTGCAGGTAGAAGTCCGCCACGCATAGCACGCTGTGGCTGCCGCTGGTGGAATTCGAAATGCTCGACGACCACAGCTTCGAATGCGGAATGATGACCTCGTTGTCGTAGGAGGTCACAAGGTGCACGGCGCGCACCCCGATCAGCTTGACTTCGCCGTAGGTATCACCCACTTTGATCCAGTCTCCGGGCTGGTAAGGGCCTTCTAGGATCGTCACCACGCCCGCCACCAGGCTGCTTGCGTAATCCTTGAACACGAAGGCGAGCGCCAGGCTCACGCTGGCGACGATCGCCACGACGTTCTGAAAGTTCGGCTCGATCAGGATCGGTACGATCACGGCGAGCGCCGCGATGCCGACGCCCAGCCGCAGGATGGGAATCACGCGCAGGATCGGCAGTCGCAGGCGCAATGGCGCCAACTCGGCGATGTGGCGCAGTATCCAGCGCACGGCGGAAGCGAGCAGCCAGGCGAGAACGACCACGCCCACGACGAGCACCAGGTCATTGGATTCGAGGTTGCGCAAAATCCCCAGGTTGCCGGAGTGTTCGTTCATTTCATTTCCTCATGGTCTTAAGGGAACGCATTAGCATACAGGCAAATTGGCTCGCGCCGCTACGACGCACCCGCCCGCCGTCCGCAGTCGAGTCCGTAGGCGCCGGGTCCAACATGATCGATCTTACGTCACGTTTTCCTCTCGTTGTGGGTTTTACGAAGGGCCATCTGGATACGGTGCCACTTGTCCAGGCGGATGCGATGCTCTTCAATTGACTCCGAAGATTTGGCCGGCGCGCCGTCATCGGCACCCGGCCATTGATAGTCTATGTTCCAGCCGGCCGGGAACCAGAATTCCGGTAGGGCAATATTTCGGCGCTGGCACCATCCCTGGAATGCAGAGCGTTCCACTTCGGCAAATTGAAGAAGCGAGCGCGGATAACGGATTCCGCGAACACAGTCCTCGATTGCGCTGGCATGAGTCCGAATGAATAACTCAGCGGGAATGTCGGCGTGCTCCTCTCGCTTTTCGTGCGAGAGCGTGCTGCAATCAAGCTGCGCATTCCAAATCGCATCAATCAGGATTCGGAAGTTATCCCGGACAGCCAGCGGAATTCGCAACCAGCGGCGATCCGGGTCCAGGCCCGCCCAGCGGAAACCGATTTCCCATACCGTCAATTCATCATTCAGTAAAGCCATAAGCGCCTAGTCAGTGGCACAACCCCACAGAGAAACCCGCCCGTTGGCGTCTTGTGCGCCCGTGCTGGTTTCCCTGTTGAGTTGTGCACCTTGAACGCTGGAAAAATTGCGCATAGGATAGCCCATGTTAGTGAAAGGGGATTTTCCCGTTTGAACGGTTCGTATCCGTAGGTGCCCGCGTTACTACAACGGCGCAAGATATCGCATTGCATCGGTCGCATTCCACAACTCATGAATTCTTATACGCCTATGCAGCGTAGCGCCTTCATCCCGTTGAGAGATGACATCGTCAAGCCTAAGACGCCGATTTGCAAAATAACTTTTACACTAACTATTTCAAGTTAGAAATTGCATGCCATGGCTGAGTACATTCCACCACAAAAACAGCGCAGGACCGAAGGGCACTTTCCGAATACTGGGAATACAGTCGTCGAGTTGCATCGGCTGCTAGCAATGTTCCTTGCTAGCCGTCCTTTTGCTGAGCTCTGTGAGAAATATCCGGGAAAAACATTTGATCCGATCTACAAGATTCAAGAAGTAGAGGAAGACGAAATCACGAGAATTCTACTGACCCTAGCCATCACAGCACGCGTTGTAGATGATCGTGAAGGCCGAGTCTTCGAGCTCGTTGGTTCGGACTGTGGAACACTACAGAAAGACGTAAGCAATCCAGAAATTGCTGAGCTGGACATTAGGGAGGCGTGCAACAAAATTATTCATGCGCAAACTGTCCGGTACGGCGGCGAGGAGCTCGGCGTTCGACGCTACTTAAATGGGACTATCTATCTTGATGGTTCCATGCAGGGGAAATGTTGGCGAGCACAGTTAGATGTCATCAAGTTCTGTAGGGAGTATGTCACCATGGTCTGCATTTTCTAATCGGGCAAGTCCCTTACTTACTTCAACGTAATTCGTACCTTGCTATATTGTCAGATAATCAAAGAACGCTTGAATTGTCAATAACAGAAGAGGGTAAATTGCTGTGATAAGAAAATCATCGTTGCCCTTTTTGATTGCTTTGATCGGCGGTATGTTTCTCACAACGATGAAGCACGGATGGGCTGACAATGCTGTAAGCGTTTTTGAGCAAGTAAAAAACTCAGTTGTGGTTGTCAAGACATTCGATGCGGCAGGTAAGCCAATTAAGCAGGGCAGCGGGGTGATCGTCGAGAACAATAAAGTTGCCACGAACTGCCATGTCCTGGATGGTGGCGCTAAGGGTCCGCGCAAAAATAGATTCACATTTTCGACCGAGCGGGGACGAGCG
>ERZ1292630.771-Hain-H41-02um-R3-771-length-32676-cov-7_pt1 | contig 32676 bp, 28 predicted proteins | sample MGYA00564408_ERZ1292630 | MGnify/ENA primary metagenome ERZ1292630 (study PRJEB36523, sample SAMEA6512641) | groundwater metagenome | collected 2019-01-08 | study: AquaDiva: Metagenomics assemblies of 32 groundwater samples
CCACGAAACCAGGCGCGTCCTTCGCGATGACCGGCGTCTTGCCGATCGCCTCGACATAGCCCTTGGCCCGCTCGAAGGCGGCCTCCCCCGTCGGGAGCGCACGGATGATCTCGACCAGCTTCATGAGCGGAACCGGATTGAAGAAGTGAAGCCCGAGCACCCGCTCCGGCTTCTTCGCGAACGCGGCGATCTCCGTCACGGAAAGCGACGACGTGTTGGTGGCGAGCACCGCGTCGGGCGCGCAGACCGCGTCGAGGGTGGAGAAGACCTCCTTCTTCACCGCGATGTTCTCCGTCACGGCCTCGATGACGAGATCGCAGCCGGCCAGGTCCTCGAGCTTCGTGGTGCCGCTGATGTTCGCGAGCGTCTTGTCGCGATCCTCCGCCGTCACCTTCCCCTTCGTCACTCCGTCGTCGAGGAACTTCTTGATGCGGCCGAGTCCCTTGTCCAGGAGCGTCTGATCCGCTTCCCGCACGATGGTCTTCAGTCCCGCCTGGGCGCTCACCTGCACGATGCCTGAGCCCATCAGCCCGCAGCCGACGACGCCGACCGTCTTCACGCCAGCCATGCCCTACCGTCCTTCCGTTGAGGGTTCCGCGGCCGGGGGCGCCACAGCGCCCGTTCCGTCCCGCGTGATTTCCATCGCCAGGCCGAGCCCCCCGCTCACGCAGAGGGTGGCCAATCCCAGGCGCGCGTCGCGCCGCTCCATCTCATGGAGGAGCGTCGTGACGATCCGGGCGCCGGTGCATCCGATCGGATGCCCGAGCGCGATCGCGCCGCCGTTCACGTTGAGCCGCTCCCGATCGAACCGAAGCTCCCGATCGCACGCGATCACCTGCGCCGCGAACGCCTCGTTCAGTTCCACGAGGTCGTAGTCGTCCAGCTTGCGCCCCGTCCGCTCCAGGAGTTGCCGCACCGCCGGCACGGGGCCGACGCCCATGATCGAGGGATCGACCCCCGCCGTGACGCCTGGCCCGACCCACCCCTGCACCGAGAGGCCGCGGGCGCGGACCACCGATTCCGAGGCGAGGACCACCGCCGACGCCCCGTCGGTGATTCCGCAGGCGTTCCCCGCCGTGATCGTACCGTCCTTTCGAAACACGGGCGCGAGTTTCGCCAGATCTTCCGCCGTCGTCTCGGGGCGCGGGTGTTCGTCCGCGGCGATCATGACGTCGCCCTTTCTCCCCACCACCGAGATCGGAGCGATCTCGCGGTCGAAGCGCTTCTCCGCGATCGCCGCGCCCGCGCGGCGTTGGCTCTCCAGCGCGAAGGCGTCCTGCTCTTCGCGGGAGATCGAATGCATGGTGGCGAGCTTCTCCGCCGTCTCCCCCATCAGCATCCCGCAGATCGGATCGAGGAATCCGTCCTGAACCATCCCGTCCAGGATCTTGGCGTGCCCCAACCGGTAGCCGAGGCGGGCGCGGTCGAGAAGATAGGGAACGCGAGTCATGTTCTCCGATCCGCCCGCGACGACGATCGCCGCCTCGCCGCTCCGGATCTTCGCCGCCCCGAGTAGAATCGACTGAAGCCCCGATCCGCACGCCTGGTTCAGTGTGAACGCGGGACGCTCTTGCGGTATGCCGGACGCCATGAGGACCTGGCGCGCCATGTTCGGGCCCACGGCCGCCTGCCGCGCGCAGCCGAAGATCAACTCGTCGACGTCGGCGCCCCGAAGGCGCGCCCGCTCCAGCACGGAGCGCACCGCGTGCGAGCCGAGCTGCACGGCCGTCGTCTCGGCGAACGAGCCGAGGTACTTCCCGATGGGCGTTCGAACCGAGGCAACGAGGGCGACGCGTTCCATGGTCGCGCGCCTACTTCCCCTTGAAGACCGGTTTGCGCTTCTCGAGGAACGCGCGTAGCCCCTCGCGCATGTCATCCGTCGCCGAGAGGAGCCCGAACGCGACCGACTCCTGCGCGAGTCCATGCTCCAGGTCGGTCTCCATCCCCCGGATCGCCGCGTCCATGGCGAACCGGACCGCGATCGGCCCCTTGGCCACGAACTCACCCGCCACCTTTTCGCAGTGGGCGAGGAGGTCGGCCTGCGGAAGCACGGCGTTCACGAGGCCGATGCGGTAGGCCTCCGCCGCGTCGATCATCCGCCCGCTGCAGATGAGTTCCAGGGCGCGCCCCAGCCCCACCAGCCGCGGCAGCCGCTGCGTGCCGCCGTAACCCGGAATGATGCCGAGTCCCACTTCCGGCAGACCGAGCTTCGCGTTCTCCGACGCGAACCGCATGTGACAGGCGAGCGCCAACTCGCAGCCGCCGCCGAGCGCGAAACCGTTCACCGCGGCGATCACCGGCTTGCCCAGGTTCTCGATCTGCGCGAACGCGACCTGCCCGAGGCGCGACGACGCTTCGCCACCGAGCGGCGACATGACGGCGAGTTCGTTGATGTCGGCCCCCGCCACGAATGCTTTCTCGCCGGAGCCGGTCAGGATGACGGCTCCGACCTCCGGGTTCGACTTGAAACCGGAAAAGGCGGCGTGAATCTCGCGGATGGTCACTTCGTTGAGCGCGTTCAGCACTTTCGGCCGGTTCACCGTGACGCGCGCGATCCGGTCCTTGATCTCTACAGTCAAATTCTCGTAGGTCATTTTTTCACATGGCGTTGGAGGGGAAAACAGGGGCGCCCGGAGAGGGCTCCGGGCGCCCGGTAGCCGCGGAGAGGAAATCACCCCCGCCGCGCGCGGTCAAGGGTATCGACGGTAGCATGGCGGAGGCCCGCGAGGGCTACCGCCGGAACTCGACTCCCAGGGTCAGCGCGCGACCCCGCGCCGGGAGGCCCTTCACCTCGGTGATTCGCCGGCCGAACGCGTTGTCGATGCGCGCGCGAAGCGCCACCGGCCATCGCGCCGGCGCGACTACCACGCCGAGATCGGTGGCGGCGTACCCGGGCGTGTCCCCGTCCAGGTAGCGCCCGTTCACGTCCACGAAGTCGAACGGATCGCGGAACGAATCGCTCCAGCGCCACGCGGCGAAGAGACGGAGCGCGGAGGAAGCCTCCCAGTCGAGATCGGCGCCGCTCCGCCAGCGCGGGCGCTTGGGGAGCCTTTCGCCCGTGGTGAGATTCTTCGCGACCGGCAGGCGCGCCGCCCGAAGGCCGACCGCGACATGGCGCCAGGGACGAAGGCGCAGCGACGCGTCCTCTCCCTCGATGCGCGCGCGGCCGACATTGTCCACGGCGAAGAGCGAGTTCGACTGGATGAGATCGGTGAAGCGGGTGTGATGCCAGGTCGCGCGCGCCTCGATCCGGCCGTCGAGCCAGCGCCCGTCCGCGCCCCCTTCCACGGTGCGCGACCGCTCGGGCTTGAGCGAGGCGTTGCCGTACCCGGGATAGTAGAGATCGGTGAGCGTCGGGGCCGTGAACGCCCGGCCGTAGCCACCCCGCAGACGGAGGCCCGTCCGCGCGACATTCCAAGCAACGGAGACGCGCGGCACGCCATAGGCGCCGTAGCGAACGTGGTCCTCCACGCGAATCCCGGCGTCCGCCACGAGCCCCGGCAGGAGATCGGCGTGCCCGTGGGCGAAGAGCGCCCGCGTGTGGAGCGCCTGGTCCACCGAGGAGGGAAAGGCGGATCCGCCGAACTGAGCGTCGTCCTCGCGGCGGACCGTCTCCTCGCGATACTCACCTCCCGCCACGACCCGGAGCGACGTGCCGCGGGCGAGCGTGGTCCGGAGCGAGCCGATCCAGCGCGCGTTGTCGAGCCGCGTGTCCTGGTAATCGCCGCCGGGCGCATTCGCCGCGTTGTCGTTCACGATCCGTCCCGCCAGCGCCGAGAGGTCGCCCTCGAGCGAGAGCGCGCGGCCGACGGCCCGCGTCAGGAGCACGCTTCCGGCCATCAGGCGATCGCGTTCCTCGTAATTCGGATCGGCCACCTGGTGAAAGAGGAAATCGCCGAAATCGAAGGCGTAGTCGTAGGGAAGTTCCTTCACGCCATTCGTCACGAGCCCGCTCAGGCGAACGCGCGTCTCCGGGTCGATGGCCGCCTCGGCTCGAAGGAGTCCGTTCCATCCACGGTAGCCGTCACGCGTCCCCGAGCCGTCCGAGGCGGCGCGGGCCAGCGATAGCGCCAGCGTGCCGCCGTCGAGACGCGCCGTCATCGCTACGTTCTCCCGGCGAGTCGCCTCCGCGCCCATTTCGGCGCCGGCCTGGACCGCGCGGCCATCCACCGCTCCACCCCCCAGGAACTGGATCACGCCGCCGACGGCGCCCGATCCGTAGAGCGAGGAGGCGGGTCCGCCCATGACTTCGACCTGACTCCAGCCGAGACTTCCCAGATCGGCGAAATCGAAGGAGCCGATCCACGGGCCGTTCAGGGGAATGCCGTCGAAGAGGACGAGGGTGTGGCGTGGGTCGGCTCCGCGGAGCCGGACGTCGGTGATCTTGCCGAGCCGCCCGGCGCGCTGCACGTCGATCCCGGGGACCGACCGGAGCGCGTCGGCGAGGAGGAGCGGGCGTTCGCGGTCCAGCCGCTCGCCGTCGAGGACCGTCACGTCGCTCGGCACGCGCCCGAGCGGGATCGGCATCCGCTCCGCGGTGACGACGATGGGGTCGAGCCGGTAGCGTGGAGACGCGGCGGACGAGTCGGGTTCGGCGGCTTGCGCGTGCGCCGAGACGGTGGCGAACGTGATCGCGAGGTGTGCTACGAGTGACGTGAGACGGAGACCGGGGATGCGGAAGCGGCGGAGGCCCATGATCCTTCCTTTCGAAGGACAGGGTCGGAATGGCGAAGAGGCCGGTCTCCTGACTCGCGGGTCGTTCTCCGGCGGCGCCTTCCCGGGTCGCCCCAGTGGCTTCGTGCCGCCTTCGTCACCGCTCACAGTGGCGTGGCCGTGTCGGATTCGCACCGACTTCCCGATCTCGCGTGGCGCGAGATCTTCCCCTTCGCGCTGGGTTACTCTATCGAGAACCGCAGCGTCGCGAAGCATACGCGAATGTGCGTTGCCTGACCAGGGCTCCGGCGCGGGGAAGGGAGCGTCACTACCCCCGCCGGCTCTACAGCCACGGACCAATCGCCGGCGGGGGTAGTGACGCTCCCCTCCCCTCTTCCGATGACCTCGGGCTAGAACTGGACCTTGGGTGCTACCTTCGCCTCGTTGGGGACTTCGAATAGCGTTGCCTTCTCGAAGTTGAACATTCCCGCGATCATGTTGGCCGGGAATTGGCGGATGCGGATGTTGTACTTCTGCACGGTTTCGTTGTAGCGCATCCGCTCGGTGGAGATTCGGTTTTCGGTGCCGGCCAGTTCGTCTTGTAGGCGCATGAAGTTCTCGCCCGACTTCAGTTGGGGATAGTTTTCTACCACCACGAGGAGGCGGGCCAGGGCTCCCGATAGTTCGTTGTTGGCGGCGATCTTTTCGGGGATGGTGGTGGCTCCTCCGATCCGCGCGCGCGCGTCGGCGATCGCGGTGAAGATCGTCGTCTCCTGCTTCGCGTAGCCCTTCACCGTCTCCACGTAGTTCGGAATGAGATCGAAACGGCGCTGCAGCTGATTCTCGACCTGCGCCCAGGCGGTGCGCGTTCCCTCCTGCTGCGCGACCAGGTCGTTGTAGACCCCGCGGATCCAGCCCCCCACGAGAAGCGCCCCGAGCAGGAGCGCGCCAAGGATGATCAGGACAACCGACCAAGGACTCTTTCCCGATGCCATCGTGATTCCCCCCCTACGTTTCTAGGACTTCCGTTCCGGCGTCGCGTCGAGATGCTCCGCCGCTTCTAGCAACCGATGCACCACGTCGCTCGCCACGGCGAAGAGCGCCGACGACTCGATCGGCGGCCGCTCGCCCGGCGGCAGGAGAATCTGATGGAGCGCGTCCACCGAGACGCCAAACCTGGCCGACGCCCTGACCGCCAGATCGTGCCTCGCCGCCGGGATCGCCTCCCCGGCCAGGTGGAGAAGCCCCGAGGCCGACGCTGCGATGGCCGTCCCCGCGCGCATCGCCCAGTGCCGTGCGCCGCTCGGAGTCCGGGCGGCGTCGAGATACGACCACGCCAGCGCCAGGCTCTGGGTCCGGAGCGTTCGCTCCACCTGGAGCCGCAGGGCATGCCGCTCGATCGCGATGGCCGCGAAGGGATCGGGCCCGTGCAGCGCCTCGTGGTGCGCGCGGATCAGCGTGTACTCCAGCGGAAAGGTGTCGCGCGATGTATCGAGAATTTCGCGCGTCAGGAGAAGCGGCCGCACCAGCCTCCGTTTCTTCCAGGCGCGCTGCGCGGAACCGAGCGATTCGAGGAGCGCGGCGTCGAGCGTCGCGAAGACGAAGGCCACGTTCAGATCGGACCGATCCTGCTTAAAGGTCCCCATGGCGGCACTCCCGTAGAGCGTCGCGCTCTCCAGCTTGTCGCCGACGGCGCTCCTGGCAGCTTCCACCGCCTCGCGGGCCGCGGCCTTCGAATCGAACGATCTCCAGGTCATCTAGAACCCTCCGCTCGCGCCGCCTCCGCCGCTGCGCCCGCCTCCGAATCCACCGAACCCTCCACCGCCTCCACCCCCACCTCCACCTCCACCGAAACCCCCCATGCCGCCCCAGCCGCCGCCGAATCCTCCCCACGAATCGTGAGAGCCCCTTCGGCCCGCTCTCCAATCTCGATAGGGGCCATGCCCCCCGAAGCGGGACGCGGCGCGAGACGCGGCCATGGCGAAGAGCAGCAGCATCACGAACATGACGAGAAGGACCCAGGCGGGGGCCTCCTTCCCGTTCCGACCATCCACGGGGGGAGAAATGCTCCCCGTGATCGTCACCCCCCGCTCGGCCGCGATCACGCCGGCGACGGCGCGCGCCCCGGCCAGGAGCCCGGCGCCGTAGCGGCCGGCGGAGAGATCGGGGCCCATCACGCGCCGCACGATCGCGCCGCAGCGCCCGTCGGGGAGCACTCCCTCGACCCCGTAGCCCGGCTCGATCCGCACCTTCCGCTCGGCGAGCGCGAGGAGGACGAGAACGCCGTCGTCGTGCCCCTGACGCCCCACGCCCCACTGCCTGAAGAGGGCCGTGGCGACCGGGTCGATCGTCTCTCCGCCGAGATCGCGAAGCGTGACGACGGCGAGCTCGGCGCCCGTCTTCTCGCGCAATTCCGTCGCGAGCGACGTGATCGAGTCGGCCGAGGCCGGGTCGACGATCTCCGCGAAATCGCTCAGGTAGCCGCGCGATTCTGGAAACGGCTGCCCCGCCGCACGCGCCGGGCCGGCCGGCTCGGCTGCGAGAAGCACGAGCCCCGCCAGCAGCATGGCCGCGGCGAAGCCGAGGCGGCGGGAGCTACCCGAGCCGTCCCCCCGGACGTCAGCTCGTGCGGCGATTCGTGAACTGGAGATCAATGCCGAAGTCCTGGGTCTTCAATTGCTGCATGATCTCCTGAAGGTCGTCACGCTTCTTCCCCGAGACGCGAACCTGGTCTTCCTGGATCGCCGCCTGGACCTTCACGCCGGTTCCCTTGATGAACTTCACGATCTCCTTCGCCTTCTCCGAGGCGATCCCCTTCTTGATCGTCACGACCTGGCGGACCGAGCCCTTGGTCGCCGGCTGGATCGCGCCGTAGTCGAGCGCCTTCAGCGAGACGCCGCGCTTCACGAGTTTCATCTGCACGATATCGGTCACCGCCTTCAGCTTCATCTCGTCATCCGAGGTCAGCGTCAGGATTTCCTTCTCCAGCGTGATGTCGCTGACGCTTCCCTTGAAATCGAAGCGCTGGCGGATCTCCTTGATCGCCTGCTGGACGGCATTCGACACCTCCATCAGGTCGACCTCGGAGACGACGTCGAACGAGTTGTCCGCGGCCATGGCCGTCGCTCCTTGCGTGGGTGGTCCTCCGGCGCCTCCGGCACGGAGATACAGAAACGGGAAGCGTCGCCGCGGGGCGTCCGCTTCCCGTCTGTACTGCACGCTACTCTATGCGATTGGCAAGTTCCCGATCATTGCAAGTAGCGGTGGCCCAGCGAGCCGGACCAGAACGGCGTTGGCTTAGTGAGTCGTGCCTGCCGCCGCCGCCGCCGAATCCGGGGCCGCCATGGTGGCCGTGGTGTCCATCGCCATCCCGCCATCAGCCGGGGTGGTGGTCTCCATGCCGCTCGTAGCGCCTTCCGTCGCCGGCGCCTCCTCCTTCTTGTTACAACCCAACGCGAAAACGAGCGCGAGGGCGAACACGAAAACGAGCGCCACGGTAAGAAGCTTCTTCATTTTGCTATCACCTCCCTCCCCTTGAATGATTTTTCCGACAATCACGAAGGACTCCAGAGCCCATTCCCCGATAAAGCAAAACACCACTGCGAACAGCGGTGCCGGGTGAGGTCTGCCTCAATCTTCAATCCCTTCCTGGGACAAGCCCTTAGCGGCCTCCCAAAACTAAACCGCGCTGGACGGTAAGGGCTCCGCCAGGGGGTGTCAAGGTAGATTTTGGCTAGAGGGAGGCGAGGGCGCGATCCAGGTCGCCCTGCAGATCGGCGAGATCTTCGATCCCGACGGAAATCCTTACCAAGCCGTCGGTTAGGCCTGCCTTTTCGCGCTCCACCCGGGGGACGGAGGCGTGGGTCATGGTGGCCGGGTGGCTGATCAGGCTTTCGACGCCGCCCAGGCTCTCGGCCAGGGCGAAGAGACGCGTCCCCTTCAGTACCTTGGCTCCCCGCTCCAGACTTCCCGTGTCGAAGGCGATCATGCCGCCGAACCCGGAGGCCTGGCGCTGGTGGAGTTCATGGCCGGGATGGCTCGGGAGTCCGGGGTAGTAGACCTTTGTCAGCTTGGGGTGCTTGGCCAGCCACGCCGCGATGACCCGGGCGTTGGCGTCGTGGCGCTCCATCCGGACCGGCAGCGTCTTCAGCCCGCGGAGGACCAGCCAGCAGTCGAAGGGCCCCGGGACGGCGCCCACCGCGTTCTGGAGGAACTGGACCCGCTCGGTGATCGCCGGCTCGTTCGAGACGATCGCCCCTCCGACCATGTCGCTGTGGCCGTTCAGGTACTTGGTCGTGCTGTGGACCACCACGTGGGCCCCCAGCTCGAGCGGGCGCTGGAAGTAGGGCGTCATGAAGGTGTTGTCGACGCAGAGCCAACCGCCCTTCGACCGCGCGAGGGAGGCGAGCGCGCGGAGATCGGAGATGATCATCGACGGGTTGGTCGGCGTCTCCACGAAGAGGAGCTTCGTGTTCGGCTTCCAGGCGGCCTCGACCGCGGCGACATCGGCGGTATTGACGTAGCTGAATTCGATGCCGGTGGGGGAGACGACCTGATCGAAGAGGCGGAAGGTCCCCCCGTACATGTTGTTCGACGCCACGACGTGGTCGCGGGGCCGCAGAAGCTGCGTGATCGTGGTGGTGGCGGCCATTCCCGATCCGAACGCGAAGCCGCGTTCGCCGCGCTCCAGCGTCGCGAGGCAGCGCTCGAGGGCGAGCCGGGTCGGATTCTGCGTGCGGGCGTACTCGAAGCCCTTGTGCTTCCCCAGCTCCTCCTGGACGTAGGTGGAAGTCTGGTAGATCGGTGTCGTGATGGCGCCGGTGCTCGGATCGGGCTCCTGCCCGGCGTGGATGGCGTCGGTCGCGAATCCCATGGTCAGGGCGCCACGTATTCGAGGAGGTCGTAGCGCGTCAGGATGCCGACCGGCTTCCCGTGCGCGTCGGTCGCCAACGCCGCGTTGCTGCCCGCCAGGAGCTTGAAGACTTGCGGAAGCGTGGCGTCCACCGAGACGGTGGGAAGCGCCTTCTCCATCAGATACTCCACGCGAGCGTCCTCGGCGACGGCGCCGCCCAGGATCCTCTGGAAGAGGGCGCCCTCCGACACGGAGCCGACGACGGCTCCATCCTTCAGGACCGGAAGCTGCGAGATGTTGAATTCGCGGATGAGTGCCAGGGCGCGCGCGACCGGCTCGTCGAAGTTGACCGAGACGAGCGCCGGCACGCGAGTCCCCTTCCCGCGAATGACCTCGTGCACCGACACGGCCCCCGATTCGAGGAGCCGGTTGTCCCTCATCCACTCGTCCGAATGGACCTTGGAGAGGTAGCGCTCGCCGGTGTCCGGAATGAGGACGACGACGACTTCCCCCTCCTTCGCGCGACGCGCCACCTGGAGCGCCGCCCAGAGCGCCGTTCCCGATGAGCCGCCCGCGAGGATTCCCTCCTCGCGCGCCAGCCGGCGGGCCGTGTTCAGCGACTGCATGTCGTTCACCGAGATCATCTCGTCGATGACCGAGAAATCGTAGACGGAGGGAATGAAGTCCTCGCCGATTCCCTCCACCTTGTACGACTTCGCCGGCACCATCTGCTTCGTGTAGAAGTAGTCCTTGAGGATCGACCCGACCGGATCGGCGCCGATGACCTTCACGTTCGGATTCTGAGACTTGAGGTAGCGGGCGGTGCCGGTGATCGTTCCCCCGGTTCCCATCCCGGCGACGAAGTAGTCGATCTTGCCGCCGGTCTGGCGCCAGATCTCCGGTCCGGTGCTCTTCTGGTGCGCCTCGGGATTGGTCGGGTTGTGGTACTGGTTCGCCAGGTAGGCGCCGGGAATCTCGCGTGCCAGGCGCTTCGCCACCTCGTAATACGACTCGGGCGAGTCGGGCGGCACCGCGGTCGGCGTGATGATCACTTCGGCGCCGAAGGACTTGAGAAGGTTTCCCTTCTCGACGCTCACCTTGTCGGGCATGCAGAGGATCGCGCGATAGCCCTTCACGGCGGCGACCATGGCGAGGCCGGCGCCGGTGTTGCCGGAGGTCGCCTCGATGATCGTGCCGCCCGGCTTCAGGAGGCCCTTCGCCTCGGCTTCGGCGACGATGGCGACCGCGATGCGGTCCTTCACCGACCCGCCCGGATTGAAGTACTCGACCTTCGCCAGCACCGTCGCCTTGCAGTCGCGCGTCAGCCTGTGGAGGCGGACGAGCGGCGTGTCGCCGATCGTCTCGAGGATGTTGTCGTAGATCTCGGGGGATGGAAGGGTGCCCGCGGCGCGCGCGGGCGCGGCCGGGGCCGTCGGTTCGGTCGTGCGATTCACGGTTCGTCTCGCCGTTGAGGGTGGAAGGAAGTAGTCGCCCTTCCACGCTACGGCCCCGGGCGGGGCCGGGTCAAGACGGGACTTCCCGCGGGGCTTCCCTCCGTCGCCGCGGGCGCCGCGGGCGCTACGACGAGACGGAGGAAGCCTTCACGAGAGCCTCGATGTGGGACAGGATCTCGCTGAACTCGTACGGTTTCGTGATGAAGCGGTTCGCGCCCATTTCCTTCGCCAGCGCCTGGTCCCCTTCCTGGGTCCGCGCCGACAGAATGATGATCGGGATGTGGCGGTAGCGCTCGTCGAACTTGAGGAGCCGACAGACCTTGTAGCCGTCCAGCTTCGGCAGCATCAGGTCGAGCAGGATGATGTCGGGACGGATCTCCCGCGCCTTCTTCAGCCCCTCCTGCCCGTCCGCCGCGATCTCCACCTGATAGCCGGCCGCGCGAAGTCCGAACTCGAGAATCCGGATCAGATCGGGTTCGTCGTCCACCACCAGAACGCGCGCGCGAGGCGATTCCTCGGTCATGATATCCCTCCCTAGGGGCTGATCAGGTGAGGCGTGATGAAGATCATCAGGTCGATCTTCTGCTTCGACGTTGTCTTGTGCTTGAAGAGCGCGCCGAGGATCGGGATGTCGCCCAGGAACGGCACCTTGCGCGTGGTCTTCACGTCGACCTCCTTGATGAGGCCGCCGATCATGACCGTCTCGCCGCCCTTCATGACGACCTGCGTCGTGGCGGAGCGGGTCGCGGTCACGGGCCGCTCGTTGAACTGACCCCGGTATTCCAGGATTTCGCTGATCTCGGGACTCACCGAGAGGACGAGCGTGCTGTCGGCGCCCACGTGGGGCGTGACGAGGAGCCGCACGCCGACCTTCTTCTCGTCGTACCCGATGATCTCGAGCACGCCCGTCTCCCGCTGCCGTTCGTAGCGGGCGATCGGAACGACGGTTCCCACGACGATCTCGGCCTGCTGATTGTCGAGGGTCGTCACCTTGGGCGCCGAGACGAGGTTCGTGCTCGACTGCTGCTTCAGGAGTTCCAGCGCCATCGAGAATTCCTGAAATGAGAGCTTGCCGAACGTGAACTCGCCGGGCGACGCGTAGGGGAACGACTGCCCCGGCGGAAACGCCGGCCCGCCGCCGCCGACCTGGTTGTTCGGATTCGACTCCGCCGTGAAATCGCCGCTCCCGGCACTCTTCGGGAAGGGGAACGTGTGCGGCATCACGGCCCCCTTCGCGCTGGCGCGCATCTGCCAGTCGATTCCCAGCCGCTCCTCCGTGCCGAGCGTCGTCTCCACCAGCTTCGCTTCGATGGCGATCAGCTGCGGCCTACGGTCGAGCCGCTCGAGCACCTTCAGGACCGCCTCCAGGCGCGACGGCGTGTCGGTCACGATCAGGGCGTTCTCCTTGGTGGAGGCGGAGATGACGGAGCCGACTCCGCCGCCCGTGAACGGCGCCACCGACCCCTTCTCGCTCACCACGCTCGCCACCGCGTCGGCGGCGGCCTTGGCGTCAATGTAGCGAAGCGGGAAGACCGCCGAGCGGAGCGCGGCTGGATTCACCACCAGCACCCTGCCGTCGATGCGGTAATCGCAACCGGTCGCCTCCGCCACGTAGGAGACCGATTCCTCGAACGTGAGTTCGGACAGCGTCGCCGTGAACGTCCCGGACACCGGCTGCCCCATGACAAACGAATAGCCGAATTGCGCCGCCACGAGGCGCAGGGCGTCCTGGGCGCGCGTATCCTTGAACGAGAAGGACGCCGTGGCGCCGTCCCGGGCGCCCGCGGGAGTGCCCGCCGCGAGCGTCGCCGCGAGGGCGAGAAGTGCGACAAGGCGCCTCATGATCCTTCTCCTTTCAACGACAAGGTGACCACGGTGCCGTGGTCGAGCACGAGGACCGAGCGGGCTCCGATCTGGAGCACTTCCCGGCCGGCGATCCGATCGCCTTCTCGCACGACTTCCCCATTCACCAGCGCGGTCCGTCCGCGCGGGCCGTTCATGACTCCCTGCAAGAAAAGTCCCGAGCCGCGCGAGGAAGACCTCGCCCCCGATACCGGCTCCGAATTCGGTTCCCTGCCGAGGCGGAAGCGGCGGTCGAACGGATCACCGCCCCATCCCGGCGGCGTCGGCGTCACCGCGGTCCCCCGATCGGACGCGTTCGCCAGCATGGCCAGCGCCGGCGCCCCCCCGCCCACGGCGGAGCGGGAGCGGAGCGCGCGCGTCTTCTCGTCGAGGGAGTAAATCCAGAGGAGAATCGCCAGGAGCACCCCCACGAGGGCGTACGTCCTGGTATTCATCCCCTCCCGAATCTGCTTCCGCAGCCATTGCATGCCGGGCTCCTAGGGCGATCCGTAGATCCAGAGCGACACGTCGGCCACCAGACGCGGCGCCAGCGATGCCTCGTGCCGCAACGCCACCGAGCGGACCACGACCAGCTGGTCGAGCGACTCCACGTCGGCGAGATAGTTTCCGATCGCCTGGTACGGCGCCTCGAGCCGGAGCCTCAGATCGACCTTCCGGTATGCGACCGCCGCGCCCGAGGCGTCGGGAATCACTTCCTCGACCGGCAGGCCCGCGGGCCTGATCAACTCCGTCCGCACACCGTGGCGCACGCTGACCGCCGCGAGCGCGTCGAGCAGAGACGCCACCATCGTTCCGGCGGGGAGCGCGCGCTTGAGCCGCCCGCGCATCCCGTCGGTCGCGGGGTGCGCCCGCTGCCACGCTTCTATCTCGCCGAGTCCGGCCTGGAGATCGGTCAGCTCCGTCCGGAGCGTCGTCTCCCGCGTCGCGAGCACGCGCCGCTCCTTCTCGCGCGGCGCGATCCACGCGGCGTTCACCACGCCCAGCGCCACCACGAGAGAGGCCAGAACGAGCGCGTGGCCGAACCACGGCGCCCGGATGATCGCTTTCGTCACGAACCCGCCCCCTCCGTGAGCCGCGCCGTCAGCGTGAAACCGCTGAGTTCCGGCGCCACCCGTTCACATCCCTCCAGGCGGACCTCATCGACCACCGGCGAGGAGCCGAGCGATCTCAGGAGATCGGCCAGCACCCGCTCGGGCGGCGCCCCCTGCGTTCGGAGGAGCCCGGAAATACGAAGCGAGCGCGGCTCCGGTGGCGCCGGCGCCGCGCCGGGCGCCGTTGTCGCCGCGGCCGGGTCGAGCACCTCCACCGCCGTCAGGCGTACGTCTTGGCCCACGCGATGACTCAGGTCGCGAAGCACCGTCGACCAGACGACCTGGCTTCCCGTCAGACGCCCCAGCAGCGCCTCGAGGCGAGCTTCCTCCTCGCGCGCCGCACGGAACTGGGCCACCGCCGAGCTCTGCGCGTTCAGTTCTTCCAGGCCGCCGCGCAGCGACGCGATCCGCTGGCGGGCCTGCGAGTTCTGAATCTCCGCCGGGGCCGCGATCGACACGATGAGAAGCGCCGCCGCCGCCGCAACCGCCGGGGTCGGTACGGCCTCGGCGATCCAGGAGATGCCCTCGCCCGGGCCGCCGCCGAGGAAATTGAGCGTCTCGCCCGAGATGGACGCCAGCGTCACGCCGGGCGCCGTCGCGTCGGACGGGTCTTCGCGGCCCGTTCCAGCCACGGCGCCATCCCTCTGGGACGGATCATCGGCCGCGCGGACCGGCATCTTGAGAACGCCCCCGAGATAGCCCGCCAGATTCCGGAGCCTGGCGCCGGGCCCTAGCAGGACGACGCGGGTCACGGCCTCGCCCAGGAACTGCTCGTTGCAGTAGTCGAAGGAGTTCCAGAGGTCCCGGACCAGGCGCTCCAGGGTGGGCCGGAGCATGATCCCGACCGCCGCAAGCGGCATCCCGTCGACGAAGTTCGCCTCATCGGCTCCGATCGGCACTCCGCACGAGAGCAGGAGCTCCTCGGCCGCCTCGGGCGTCCGCTCCACCGTCCCCACACCGGGCACCACGATCTGGCGAAGAGCGGCGGCCAGCGTCTGGCGTCCGAAGGCCAGGTCACGCGAGAAGCGGATGTCTCGCCCCTTCAGCACCACGATCTGACTCGCGTCGGAGCCGATGTCGAGGTAGGCGACGACTTCGTTCGACGCGAGCGCGCCCTTTCGCTCGAGGTCGGCGCGGAGTCCTACCGCCGGCACGGTGACGGCCCAGGGGCGGAGACCCGCCGAGACGAGAAGCGCCCGGCGCTCCTCCACGCGGCGGCGCGGCGCGATGACGACCAGCACCGAGAGTTCGCGCCCGGAGCCGGCGGAATCGAGAAGCTCGAAGCGGATCTCAGCTTCGGAGATCGGATAGTTCACGTGGCGGCGGCATTCGAGTTCGAGCGCCGATCGGAGATCGGCCTGGCGCATCGCCGGCATCGAGAGCCGGCGGACGACGACGTCGGGTCCGGAGATCGCGGCGACCGCGGGCCGCCCCGCCGCGCCGAGTTCCGCGACCATCGCCGCGAGCGCCCGCCGTTCGGCGAGCTCGCGGGCGACGGGCGTGAGGTCGGGAGCGATGGCGCGGAAGGCGCTCCGCACGCGAGGCGCGACTCTGTGACGACGGGTCACGCGGGTCAGGCGGAGCCCTGCGTCGCTTTCCTCGACCACCAGCAGGTCGGCGGGCGCCGCGAGGCTGGACCGCCGCAAGCGCGTGAACCAACCCCGGACGACCGGAGGAAGGCGGAGATCGACCGCCGCCATTTTCTGCACCAGATTCGTCGTCGCCTTCGGTTCCATCGTTCCCTCTCGCGCTAGACGCGCGTCTCCACCCACCCCACCACGGAGAGGAGGCCCGACACCTTGCGGATCCGCTGATTCGACCTGTCCGCGATGTAGATCACACCCGTGGAATTGACCACGATCCCGGCCGGAGCGTTCAGCCTGGCGGCCGTCGCCGCGCCGCCGTCTCCCGAATATCCTGCCGTACCGGTTCCCGCGATCGTCGAGATCGTCCCGCCCACCGCGAAGCGGCGGATGACGTTGTTTCCCCGATCGGCCACGTAGAGATCGCCCGACGCCGCCACCGTGACCGATTCCGGCCCGTTCAGCCGGGCAGCGGTGGCCGCGCCGCCGTCGCCGGTGTAGCCGGCGGTCCCGGTCCCCGCGATGGTGGTGATCACGCCAGTCGCCGCCGCGACGCGCCGGATCGCGTGATTGGAAGTGTCGGCGATGTAGAGATCTCCGTTCGACGCCAGCTCGACTCCCTCGGGATTCCGGAGCCGCGCCGCGGTGGCCAGCCCTCCGTCGCCGGTATATCCGTTGATCCCCGTTCCGGCGTACGTCGTGATGATTCCCGTCGCGGCGGTCACCTTCCGGACCTTCCCGTTGCTTCGATCGGCGATGAAGCAGTCGCCGTTGGCGACGACGGCGATTCCGCGCGGCGAATTCAGCCTCGCCGCGGTGGCAGCGCCTCCGTCCCCGGAGGAACCGGGAGTGCCGGTCCCCGCGACGGTCGTGATGATCCCCGTGGCGGCGGCGACCTTCCGGATCTTGTGGTTCCCGGTGTCGGCGATGTAGAGATCTCCGTTGGCCGCGACGGCGAGGTCTTGCGGGAACTGGAGGCGGGCCGCCGTGGCCGCCGCACCGTCCCCGGACGACCCCGGCGAGCCGTTCCCCGCGACCGTCGTGATCACCCCCGTGAGGGGCGAGACGCGGCGAATCACGTGATTGTCGGTATCGGCGATGTAGAGCGATCCGTCGGGGCCGATGGCGACGCCCTCGGCGTTCCTGATCGTGGCCGAGGTCGCCGGACCGCCATCCCCGGTGTATCCGAAGGAGCCGGTCCCGGCGTAGGTGGAGATTCCTCCCGTGGAGATCTGGATCTGGAGCACCCGCGTGGCTTCTCCCACGACGCCCGTCGCCACGAGGCGCTTTCGCCCCGCCGGAAGCGGCGCGCCGTTCTCGTCAAGGGTGTCGGGCGGCGCGACCGTGAACGACCCCGGCCCGACGTTCTTCCCGGGGGACGGAAGGCCGCTCCACGACGGATTCGCGCCCAACTTCTTCACAGCGTACTCGAGCCCCGCCTGGGCCACGTAGAAGGCCTGGCTCGACTGGACGTGGTGCACCGATAGCCCCGAGTTCTCCGAGACGAGCGACACCATGGCGAGACCCAGAATCAGGAGAACCAGGATCGTGGCGGTGACGAGCACCACCGAGAACCCCGCGTCGGGCCGCGGCGCGTGCGGCATCGTCCAGCGCGAACTCATAGGGCCCTCAAGGCGGCGGCGCCGAGCGTCGCGATCGACTGCCCGCCGCGCGCCAGGCGAAGGTAGACCGCCACTCGGCGGATGTCGGTGGCGGAGGGAGCGACGACCGGCGCCGCCGCGGTCCCGTCCTCCTTGAAATAGGCGAACGCCAGCGAATCGACGCCGGCGGCCAGCGCCTGCGGCACGCCGTTCCTCGTGAAGAGCAGATCGGCGCCCTTCGTGCCGCTCCACGAGACGACGATCGGGACGGCGTCGCGATCGACGAACGCGAAGGTCTGCGCGGACGCCGTGGTCACACTGTTCCCATCGCGCAGGCGGCGCATCTCGCGCGCGATCCGCTCCTCGGCGAAACGCGCCTGCTGCAGGAGATCGGCCTCCACGTCGACGAAGCGGTAGGTGCCGATCGCCTCGCGAAACATGACGGCGAGCAGAAGGCCCGCGATCGAGATGACGACGATCACGATCACCAGCTCGATGAGCGTGAAGCCCGCCCCTCCGTCCATCTCCCCGCGCCGGCGGTTTCCAATCGCCCCGGGCCGCATCAGTAGTTCACGAACCAGGTGGTCAGAGTCACGGGCGGAACTCCCGACGTGGTCACCGTGACGCTCACGGTGCGAAAGGTGACGCTGTCGTAGGTCGAGTCGGACGCCACGCCCACCGAACGCTGAAACGCGGTGAACGCGGCAATTGGCGTCTCGGCCGGATAGTTTCCCGCCACCACGTAGGAGAAGCCGCGCGTCGAGGCGTTCCGATCGGCCGTGATCTCCTCCAGCTTGGCCTGCGCGAGTTGCGCGGCGACCGAGGCGCTCCGGGCGTCCGACGAGCGGATCGACGTGGTCGCGAAGAGCATGGCGAGCGGCAGAATGGCGATGCCGGCCACCATGATGAGAATCACCACCTCGATGAGCGTGAATCCCGCCGCCGCCGCCGCCGCCGCCGACGACGACGACGCGCTTCCCGCGCAGCGCCTGGAAATCCGTCGCCGTGACGCCCGGCTCATGGCACCCGGATCGCGCCGGTCTGCGGCGCGACCTCCACGGTGTCGCGCCGCCCCTGGAAGAGGAGCACGACCCGGCCCGCGGCAACGAGCTCGACACCCGCGCTGTCGCGCGGAACACCATAGAAATCGAACGTGACGCCGGGCGTGGCGCCGAAGGAGGCCGACTCGATGCCGACGCCGCGCGTCTCGGTCAGCGCGTCGAACGTGACGACGAGGTTCTTCCCGCGATCGGCCGGATTCACGACGGCCGTTCCGCTGTTCCCGGCGTAGACGATGTAGCGGCCCGCACCGACGTCGAAGCGGACGCCGTGGATCGTGCGGCTCCCGATCGCCCGGTTCTGGGCATAGCGCAGATCGGCGGCGACCCGGCGCGCCGCGGCGTCGAGCCGGATCTCGTCGATCGAGCCGAGCGACGGATAGGCGAGCCAGGACAGGATCGCGAGAAGCGTGATGACGATCGAGAGCTCCACGAGCGTGAATCCGTCCACGCGCGCCGCCGGCATCACCCGACCCTCCCGGCCGTCATGGCCCGGTCGTTCCACTCGCGAGCGCGAGCGGGGTCGCCGGCCAGATTCCAGGCCCGGGCCGCGTCCTCCGCCAGCGCGGCGGTGGGAGCGCTCCGGAACGCGCGCTCGAACCAGCGCGCCGCGTCGGCATGCCGCCCGGCCGAGGAGAGAAAGAGCGCGAGCCGCGACGCCGACTCCGCCCGGCCCGGCGCGAGCGCGCGAGCCGTCAGGAGGGCGTCGAGCGCGCGGTCGGGGTCCCCCGCGGCCGCCGCCGTCACCGCCACGTTCCAGTGCGCCTCCGGCATGTCGTAGCCGACACGGGCGGCGTCCTCGAACCACGGAAGCGCGGAAGCGAAATCGCCGCGCGAGAGCAGCGAGCGCGCCGCCGCGTCGGAGTAGGAGATGGCGAGCTTTCGCGTCACGAAGTCGTAGCGCTCGGGATGTCCGCCCAGGAGATCGGCGCTTCGCGGCCACGTCGCCGGCGGCGTCCAGGCTTCCACGGTTTCCGGGACGGTCCCCGGCGGAAGCGCGCGCGCGACGAGCCCGGAGGCTCGGAAGCGCACGCCCGCGATCTCGAGATCGGCCGGCGCGGCGGCGAAGTAGACGGCGCGGCTCGTGTCGGCGATCCGCTCCAGATCGGCGGCGCGGGCGCGAGCGGCCCAGCCGGCGCGCGGCAGGGTCGAAAGTCCGTTCGCGTCGTCGAAGACGCAGCCGCGGCGGTGGATCAGCGTCAGATCGGAACGCAGCCCCTCGTGGCGGATCAGGTAGGCCGCGAGAAACGTCTCGTTGTCCCCGTCGACCACCAGCGTCGCACCCCGCGGCACGGCGGCGAGGAGGTCTCGCCCATAGCGCTCGGGGAGATCGAAGCCGCTTCGGTCGCAGGCGGCGAAGTGATGCTCGCCGGTCAGGATGACGGCGATCGCGATCGCCGCGAACGCCATCCGCGGACGCGGCGCTCGCCGCACGCACCACGCGGCGCCGGCGCCCGCGACGAGCGCCACGACGGCCGCGAGCGGTACGAGGAACGGCTCGACCTGCGCCATATGCTCCGCATCGGGCGTGAAGACGAGGAACGCCGCCAGCGCGACCGGGATGGAGAGGGCCGCCAGCGCCGGCGCGCCGAGAAGCCGGAGGGTCCGCCCCCCCTGACGGCGTCCCACCGCCACGAGCGCGACCGCGGCCAGGGCCAGGGCCAGGAGGCCGGCGCCGCGCGCGATCAGGGCCGCCATGCCGGCGAGATCTCCGACGAAGAGGTCGATCCGCCACGGGTTCTGGGCCACGGCGCCGTAGGCCTGCCGCGTGAAGACGTCTCCGAACGCCTCGATCGGAGTGCGTTCCTTCCAGAGGAGCGCGGCGCGCTCCGCCACGCGCCACGGGACAATGAGCGCGGGCGTGAGCCCCGCCGCGAGCCACGCCGCGCCCCGCGCGAGGCGCGTCCAGGCGAAGCGGCGGCGGAGCACCCAGGCCGCGAGCACAATCGCCGGCGCGGCCAGCGTCTGATGCGCGAGAAAGGCGATTCCCGCCGTGAAGAAGTAGAGGGCGTCGGCCCGCGTTCCCGCGCTTCGGGCCGCGCGCGCGTTCCGGGCGGCCAGGACGAGCCCGAGGAACGCGACCGCGGCCAGCCCGTAGACCTCGGCCTCCACGGCCACGCGCCAGACCGGAATCGAGATCGTGAAGAGCGCCGCCGCCACCGCGGAGCCGAAGCGCCCGGCGCCGAAGCGGCGCGCGGTGAAATAGAGAAGCCCCGCGGCGGCCGCCACGAGGAGCGCGGAGAGCGCGTTCACGCGCCAGGCGAGCGATCCGACCGGGATCTTGCCCGCAAGGTGCGCCAGAAGCGTCCAGAGCGGATAACCTGGCGGATGTGGCACGCCGAGCGATTCGGCCGCGAGCAGGAGCTCGCCCCGATCGCCCGCGCCGACGCCGGGCGCCAGCGTGCGCGCGTAGAGCGCTCCCGCGGCCGACGCCGCGAGGAGGGCTTCAGCCGCCATGGTCCGGCGCATGCTCATTCCCCCGTTCGACCGAACTCCCTGAAAACGGTGGAGCGAGGCAGGGTTCCCTCCCCACCTCGCCGCCGCTCAGGTCCGCCGTGAGGCGGGTGCATTCGATGACAGTCCGATTAGTACGACGAGTAGGCGTTCAGATTCGCCTTCACGACACCCGTCGTGGAGTTGTACTGCCAGCCGCCGGCGTTATCGATGCCCGCCGTGGTCTTCACGGCCAGCGAGTTGTTCACCGGTTCCTTCGGGACGCGGCCGTCGGCGAAGATCGTGCCGTCGAGCGTCGGGAAGGTGGCGCTGCCGTTCAGGGCATTGCGTGCATACTGGATCGCGATCGCCGACCGAATGCCGCCCAGCTGGCCCTTCAGCGTGGCGACGCGCGCCTGTTCCCGCATGTCCTCGTACTTCGGGATCGCGACCGCGGCGAGGATGCCGAGAATCACGATCACGATCACCAACTCGATGAGCGTGAAGCCCGATTCCGAATGCTTCCGAACCATGATGAAAACCTCCCTGATCTGCGGACCTGAGTGCCCAGCCCCGCGAGGGCTGTGTGAATGGCTACAGGGAAAGATTCGGCTGATTCGGGCCCGATCTTTAGGGGCCCTTGGACCAGCCCTCCTAGTGCTGGAAGGCGCTCATGAGGTTCCAGAGAGGCAAGAAGACGGCCAACGCGGTGAAGAGAATTCCCACCGCCATGACCACCAGGAGGATCGGCTCCAGGGCGGAAGAGAGGTTCTTGAGCTCGTAATCGACGTCCCTGTCAAGATATGTGGCGCCGCGGGCGAGCAGCCTGTCGAGGGCGCCGGTTTCCTCGCCGACGCCGACCATTTCCACCACGAGGGGCGGAAAGACCCGGCTCCCGCGGAGTGGTTCGGTCAATCCCTGACCTGCGATGACGCCATCCCGCATCTTGTCGACGTCGGCTTCGGCCACTTTATTACCCAAAACTCCGCGGGCGATGGCGAGCGCCTGCACGACCGGAATGCCCGCCGCGAGGAGCGCCGAGAGAACCCGGATGAACCGCGAGATGATCAGCTTCTGCATGACCGTCCCGAAGATCGGCATGGTGAGGATCCAGGAGTCGATCCGCGCCCGTCCGCCCGGCGTGCGCGACCAGAGGATCCAGGCGGTGACCGCCGCGACGATCCCGAAGAGGACGAGGAGGAATTGCGCCTCGAAGAAGTCGCTCACCCCGATCAGAACCCGCGTCGGGAGCGGGAGATCGGCGCCGAGCCCTTTGAAGAGGCTGGCGAAGCGGGGAAGAACGAACTTCACGAGCACGAGGAAAGCGACAACGAGCTCGATGCAGATCACCATCGGGTAGAAGGTCGCCGAGCGAAGCCGCTGATCGGTTTCCTCGCCGTATTCGAGAATGATGGCCACGCGGTCGAGCATCTCCGTGAGAAGCCCACTCTCCTCGCCCGCGTGGACGAGGCTCACGTAGAGCTCGGGGAAGCAGCGGTCGTGGCGCGCCATCGCCTCGGTCAGGGTGCTCCCCTGGGAGACGTCGCTGACGACCTGATTGATCGCCTCCCGAAGCGGCACGCTGGTCGATTGCGCTCCGAGCATGCCGAGCGCCGAGACCAGCGGAAGGCCGGCGTCGAGCATCGTCTCCAGTTGCCGCGTGAAGAGGATCAGGTCGCGGCTCGAGACGCGCGGCTTCAGGAACGGAATCGAGATGGTGCGGGAAGGTGTGGCGGCCGGCGAAGGCGTTCCGGGCGCGGTGCCGTCCTTCGCTTCGAGCCGGACCGGCGTCAGGCCCCGGGCGTGGATCTGATCGATGGCGGCGTCGAGATCGGGAGCCTCGAGAATACCCTGCTCGTCGCCCCCGGACGCCGCGAGCGCGCGATAGTGATAGGTCGCCACGATCTACCGCCCCGCGTCGGTCGTTTCGCTCTCGAAACGCGCCGCGCCGCGCGCCGTGACGCGGAGCGCTTCCTCGAGGGTGGTCAGCCCCCGCGCGGCCTTCCGGGCGGCGTCTTCGGCCAGGAGCTGCATCCCGCCCCGCCGCGCGGCGCGCGCCAGCTCCTCCATCGGAGCGTGCGAGGCGACGAGGGAGCGGATCTCCTCGGAGACGTCGAAGACCTCGTAGATCCCGATCCGGCCCTTGTACCCCGTGTCGCCGCAGGCGCGGCAGCCCGCCGCCTCGAAGAAGGTCCCCGTCCCCTGCGGGAGACCGAGCGAGGCGAGGAGATCGTCGGGCGGCGTCACCGGGCGCCGGCACTTCTCGCAGACACGCCGCACCAGCCGCTGTGCCACGACTCCGTTCAGCGCGGAGGCGAGGAGATAGGGCGCGATCTGCATGTCGAGGAGGCGCGGAATGGCGCCGGCGGAGTCGTTCGTGTGGAGCGTCGAGAAGACGAGGTGCCCGGTCAGCGCCGAGCGGATCGCGATTTCCGCCGTGTCGCTGTCGCGGATTTCGCCGACCAGGATGACGTCGGGATCCTGGCGGAGGAGCGCACGGAGCCCGCGTGCGAAGGTGAGCCCGATGTCGGGATCGACCTGCGTCTGGCGGACCGTCGCCACGTGGTATTCGACGGGATCTTCCAGCGTCGTGATGTTCCGGTTCACGGTGTTGATCGTGTTGATGCAGGCGTAGAGAGTGGTCGTCTTGCCGCTCCCCGTCGGTCCCGTTACGAGAACGACGCCGTTCGGCCGCGCGATCATCCGCTCCAGGAGCGCGAGCGGCTTGGGAGCGATTCCGAGATCGGAGAGACTCCGAAGCGGCGAGGAGAGATCGAGGATCCGGAGCACCACGTTCTCCCCGTGAATCGTCGGAAAGGTCGAGACGCGGAGGTCGAATTCCTTGCCGACCGCCGTGGTCCGGATGCGTCCGTCCTGAGGCAGCCGCCGCTCGGAGATGTCGAGCGACGCCATCACCTTGATGCGGGAGACGACGGAGGCGTAGAGCGTCTTCGCCTGCGTCGCGACTTCGCGGAGCTGCCCGTCCACGCGGATCCGGATCCGGAACGACGCTTCCTCTGGTTCGATGTGGAGGTCCGACGCGCCCTCCCGCACGGCCTGCTCCACGAGGGCGTTCACAAATCGAATGATCGGGCCGTCTTCCTCGGGGCGGGCCGCCACGGCCGCGGCCGCCTGCTTGAGCGCCTGCTCGCGCACGATCGAATCGAGGTTGCCCGCGACCGGCGCGTACCGCTCGATCGCCTCGCGGATCTGGGAGCCGGCCGCCACGACGACGTCGACGTCGAGCCCGGTGGTGAGGTGCACCTCGTCACGCGCCACCACGTCGAGCGGGTCGGCCATGGCCACGGTGAGCGTGTTTCCGATCTTGAAGAGCGAGACGACCTGATACTGCCGTGCCACGCGCTCGGGGACGAGCTGGACGATCTCGGGCTCGAGGACGTACGTGGAGAGGTCCATGCGGGGAACGCCCAGCTGCTCCTCGTAGTAGTCGAGGATCGCGTTCTCGGAGACGAGCTCGAGCCGCAGGAGGACTTCGCGCAGGGTGGCGCCGGTCCGCCGCTGCTCCTCGAGCGCGCGCGAAAGCCCCTCGGGCGTCAGGCTTCCCTGCTCGACGAGGCTCTGGCCGAGCGGCTTTCGTCCCCCGGAATTCATGGCGATCTCCTCCTTCAGCCGCGCGGATGGCGCAAGCTATCGGATGGGTTATCGGCCGCGAGGGGAGGGTTCTGTAGCGCCGCCGAAACGGAGGCGCGCGCGATGGGTAGCGCCGCCGAGGGCTCGGCGGCGTCCTGCTACTCCTGAAAGCCCGAGGGATCGGTCTCGGAGTTCTCCAGATCGGAAGGAAGTTCCGGTTCTTGCGTGATTTCGGGCCTCGCGTCGGCGCCCAAATCGGTGAGCGTCAGCTCGGTCCACGCGAGGAGCGCGCGGGCAGGATCGGAGGTGAAGGCGCGCGTCGAGTCCGACGAAAGGGTCTCGGCCGTGGTCTCGACTCGCAGAAGGCTGTCGGCCTGAGCCGCCACCGCCATCGCGGCGGCCAGAAGCGTGGAGTCGGGGCGCGCCGTCAGCGGCGCTCCCGAGAGGAGGCTGTCGCTCCGGCTGCTCCAGGGGAGCCGGCGCATCTCCGCTTCGAAGATCGAGCGGGCGAATCCCGTGAGCGGGACGGCGCCGTTTCGCCAGAACGTCTGCGTCAGGACCAGCCGCTCGATGCCGGTGGAGTCGTCGTTCGAGGGCCAGCGGTCGCTACCGTAGCGGCGGACTCGCTCCACCATCGACGGCACCACGCGGCGCCCCAGGCGGAGAGTGTCGGCCCCGACGGTGGTTCGAACGGGCGTGACGCTGGGATCGTATTCGAAGAGCTCGAACGACGAGACCTCGCCGCCCTGGCGGGCGTGCCGGGCCGCGCCGACCGGATACTCGTAGAGCTTTCCTCCGTTCAGCGCCTGGTAGCGAACGAGGACGAACTCCTGCCCGTCGAGGTTTCCTCCCGGCGCCGGCACGTCGCCCGTGCCCGAGGAGTTCGCGCGCGGCGAATCCTCCGCGCCCTGTGGATCGTCGATCTGGGATCCGTCCCCGCCCGGGAGGAGGTCCTTGCCCCGCAGGGAGGCCGGGGCGAAGAGCCCGCGCTCGATCCGGAAGGAGCCCCGACCGTCGGTCGTCTTGAGCTCGACCCAGAGTCCCCAGCGCCCCCGCCCGAGATCCTCCTTCGAGACGACGGCGACCCGCTGATCGAATTCCCGGACGGGAGAATGGCGGCTCCGCGCGCGGCCGTGGAACGAAACCCACGTGCCGACGAGATCCTGGGGCGGAAGGCGGAGGGAGCGGAGCTTGAGGGTCTGCGCGGACGCGGACGAAACGGCCCCCGCCGCCACGGCGATCGCGAAGCACGCGGCCGCCGCGGCTCGGAAGAGCCTAGTCCCAGTGATTGATGTGCTCGAGCGCCTCGTCATAGTCGAAGTTCGGGCTCTGCTCCTTGGAGTGGCAACGGATGCACGCTTCGGGTCCCACCGACGAGGATTCGTCCGGATGCCTGGTTCCCATGCCATGGCAGCTCTCGCACTGGACGTTCACGAGGTCCGGAGTCGTCTGCCTCGAGATGAATCCGCCGGCCTGTCCCAGTCCCGCCACGTGGCAGGTGAGACATTCCGGAGTCGCGTCGCGTTCCGCCTTCACGAGCGTCTCGAACGCGTGCGCGTGGCCCTGCTTCAGGTACTTCTGATACTCCACCTCGTGGCAACGGCGGCAGGTCTTCTCGCCGAGATAGCGATCGCCGGCGAGTTGCTGCTGCGTCTGCGCTTCCTGCTGTTGCGCCTGCTGCTGGTTCTGCTGGGCGAAGCGCCGGTTCAGCTCGTCGTTGAAGGCGTCCACCACCTGGTTCATCGTCTCGTCCGGCGGCACCTTCGCGTCCAGCACGACGACCTCTCCGTCGTAGGACGCGATCTTGCCGTCCTCCACCACCAGGTGGATCCCCGGAATGTGCTGCCCGCGCTCGCCGCCCCGGACGTTCACCACGTCCTGCGTCTGGACGATCTGCTTGATGAGCCCCGCCTGGTGCCCGAAGACCATGACGTCGATCCCCGGCACCTCCACCGTCAGGCGCTGGCCCTCCAGGAGCCCCAGGTGCGAGAGGACGACGACGATGTCGGCCTTCTTCCGGAGCTGCGGAATCAGCGTCCTGGCCGTCTCGATCGGATCGAGGATCTCCAGGGCGGACTCCGTCGGCACGGTCCGGAGCTTTGCGTCTTTCCAGATGAGCCCCGTGAACGCGACGCGCACCGACCCGACCTTACGAATGACGTACGGCTTCACGAACGGCTTCTTCGTGTCGGCAAAGACGAGATTCGCCGAGACGACGTCGATCTTCGTCTTCCGGAGCGTGTCGAGCAGGTACCGCTGTCCGAAACTGAACTCGCGTTCCCCCAGCGTGACGACGTCGTATTCCAACCGATCCATCATTTCGACGAGGAAACCGCTCTTCAGCGAATCCTGGACGCCGCCGAATCCGAAGAAGTCGCCCGCGTCCACGAGGAAACGGTTCGGGAACTTCGTCGCACCGATCTTGAGTTGACTCGCCCTCCGGGCGAGTCCGCCTAGCGGGTTCGCGTGTCAGCCACAGGGGGCAAGTTCCCCGAAGACGTCGGTCGTGCTCTGGATGAAGATGTCGGTCGGGGCGCTCTTCCCTTGCAGCGATGCGGCAGCCGTAAGCATAAGCGCGACAACAAGAAAGAGCAGGTATCGAATGCGAGCCAGCGGAATCACCTCCTCACGTGGTGACGATAGATCGGCAACGTGACGCAAAACTATACCCCGCTGGGCTTCTCGGGTTCAAGGCGGCAGGGAGAAAAAGAGGGGCGGGGCCGCTTTTCCGCCGGCCCCGCCCGAAATCGTCGATGGGGGGACTACTACTTCTTCACGCGATCCTTGAGCGCCTTGCCGGCGTGGAAGGCCGGGAAGCGTGACGCGGCGATCTTGATCTTCTCGCCCGTCTGCGGATTGCGTCCGTCGCGTGCCTTGCGCTTGCGCGTCTCGAAGGTGCCGAATCCGGTGATCTGGACCTTCTTCCCCGTCATGAGCGCGGCGGCGATGACACCCTCCTTGCCCGGCGAGAAGATCATCTCGACTACGGAGCGCGCCTGACGGGAGGAGATACTCGCCTTCTTCGCGATCGTCGCTACGAGTTCTGTCTTGTTCATATTCGTCTCACCTCCTTTCGAAGAACGACGCGTACGCTACGCCGCACCCCGGGGAGGGTCAAGGGGTTTCCGCATCCTCATGCGGTTTTTCGCGATTAGTAGAGCTGGTCGATGCCGCCGAATCCGCGCAGCCCGCGCGACCCCTGCTCGTAGTAGACCTCGGGGAGGTTCTTCACGTTGATCTTGAAGTAGTACTCCTTCGTGTCGCCCGAGATGCTTCGCGTGAACTGCGCCTGCCAGCAATGGAGGTCGCGCGTGACGCTGAAGTTCTGGGAGACCAGTTGACGGCCCCGAACGTCGTACTGCCCCGCGTATTCCACGCGCCAGTTGCGGGAAAGGTTGAGCCCCAGGAATCCGTTGCCGCGCGCCGTCGAGCCCCACGGCTGATACCCCCCTCCGGCGAGGTTTCGGGCGCGGGAGCCGTTGTAGGCGACCGAGAGGGTCAGGTTCCACGGCAGCCCGGCGCTCGCCTGATCGGGGTGAAGCGGATTGCCGAGGGCGCCCGCGAAGCCGCTCCCCACGATTCCCCCGGCCGCGGTGCCCTCCCCGGCGTTCGTCTGATCGACAGTCGCCCCCGAGCGGCCCGTCAGCGTGAAGCCGGTCGAGGCGCTGAAGGAGAGGAGCCGGCGGTCGTACGGGTTGTGGAGGAACGCGAAGGAGAAATCGCTGCGCGGCGTCGGCGCCAGCCGGAGCGACGTGGAAAGGTCCGAGAGCGGCTTTCGTCCGAAGCGTTCGGCCAGGAAGTCGTAGGAGCCGGACGTGTTCATCTGGATGAAATTGTTGATCACCGTTGGCTGCTGCGGATCGCCCCACTTGAGATGCAGGTCGTTTCGCAGGGAGAACTGAAGCGACCGCTGCTCGCTGGCGCCGAGCGCGCCGATCCCGCTGACGCCACCGAAGCGCGGGGCCAGAACGCCCGTCGTGGTCCGGTAGAAGAGCTTCGGATACGACGGCTGGTAGGCGAAGGAGACCGAGGGCGTCACCACGTGCCGGAGCGCGCGAAGGGGACCGATCGGGCGGCGGAACGTGCCGAAGATCTGCGTGTTCACGCCGGCGCTCCCACGCCAGACGCCCGCGCGCTGGTTTCGATTCCCGGCCTGGTCGCGCGTGATGAAGGTCTCGGAGTAATCCATTCGCGTCGAGAGCCCCAGAAAGCCGAGCATCCGCCTCTGGTCGGTGAGCGACACGTCGTGGCGCGCCGCCGTGCGGGCGTCGATGACCGAGTCACGGCGCGCGGCCGTCGAGTCCGCAGGGAAGGCATTCACGAAGATGTTCCTCTGGTTCACGACGCTGGTGGAGAAGGCGACGAGGGTCTGCGCGAGCCACGGGAGGCGCGCCGGCTCCCTCCCCCGCGCCAGGTGTCCCAGCGGCCGGGCCGAGAGCCGGAACGACGCCGAGGGAAGCTGCTGCTGGACGCTGAGGCCCAGTGGATCGGGATCGAGATCCTGGTTTCGCACCAGGCCGATGTTGAGCGTGGAGCCCGGCCAGGTCCTATCGAGGGAAAAGCTCGACCGGAGATTTCGCTGCACGCGCACCGAGACCGGCCGGCCCAGGTTCGCGTCGCGGTAGTAGGACGACGAGTTGGTGAGGTTCGCCAGCCCGCGAAGCGTGAACCCGGGTGCCAGGGTCTGGAAGTGATTCCCCTGGAGGTCCCACGCCGACTGCTGAAGATCGGAGTCGAGCGACCGCTGATAGGAGCCGCTCAGCTGCCCCTGGAATTCGTAGAGCTTGTGATAGCGGGCCTGCCCGTGCGCCACCCAACGCGCGGACTGGTAGTAGTCGCCCCAACCGGTGGCGTCGAGGTAGTCGCTGATCGCCCAGTAGTAGCCGAGGTTCCGGACGAACTTTCCGCCGGCGCTGGAAGAGCCGAACTCCACTTGTGGAAGCTGGAAACCCGAATGCCGGCCCGACTTGATGGGAAAGATGTAGAACGGGAGCCCGAGAAGCGGGATGTTCCGGAAGTAGAAGACCACCGGCTTCACCACGACCTTGTCGCGCAGGACGAGGCGCATCTTCGAGGATCCGAAGTGGAAGTGCGGTTCCTCCAGATCACAGGTCGTGTAGGTCCCCGCGCGCACGTTGAAGATGCTCTCCGAGACGCGCCGCACCTCCTGCCCCGCGAAGTATCCGCGGTCGTAGTTCGTGCGTCCCGCGTAGACCGTCCCGCGCCGGATGGCCAGATCGTAGGTCATCGTCTCGCCCACGATCCGGTCCTTTCCGTCCTGGAGCACCGGCTCTCCCTCGGCGCGCATCTTCTGGGAGCGCGCGTCGAAGTGGACGCGGGTCGCCTGGAGATTCATCTCCTTGTAGGTCACGTCGGCCGTGCCGAGGACGTCGACCAGCCGTGTCTCCACGTCGTACTCGATCTGCTGCCCTTTGTAGCTGATCTTGTCCAACTTCGCCGCCGCGGCGGTATCGCCTTCGGCCGCCATGTAGTAGATCCCCTCGCTCCGTCCCAGCACGGTGGCCCGCCGCGGCTTTCCGTTCTCGAAGCCGACGCGGATCGTATCGCCGTCCGCCGTGTTTCGCCCCCCCTGCGCGCTGTCGGCGGAAGCGGGCCAGTAGAGGCTCTTCGCTCGGCCGACGATGAAGGCCTCCCGCGCCTCGTCGTTCTCGAGATAGAGCGTGATCGTGTCTCCGCTGGCCAGGTTCCGCTCCCCGCGGCCCGACGTCGCGCGCTCCTCGTAGTCGACGGAGGCGTTGGGACGCATCTGGAGCGACGTGATCTTGCCGTCGCGGAAGCGGACTTCCATGCTGTCGCCGCGCGCGATTCCCTCGGGGCTGACCGCCCGCGGGTCGCCGACCAGGAGCGCGCGATCCTCGCTGCGATAGAAGGACGCGGCGGCGCTCGTGGCGTGCAGGCTGTCGCGGTCGATGCGGACCCGCCCGACCGCGAAGACGCGGTTCCGGGCGTTGTCGAAGCGGAGCGTGTCGGCGGCGATGTCGGTGGCGCGCCCATCCTTCTCGACCAGCGTGAGGCTCGGCGATTCCTCCGCCCACGCGTAGTCGGCGCGCCGGTCGTACCGGATCCGCCCCGCGCGGACCCGCGTGCTCTCGGCGCGGTCCTCCGCGTTGACCTTGCCGATCGCGGTGACGATGTCGCGCCCCCGGTCGTACTCGAGTCGGTCGGCGCGAAGCGTGCGTGACGAATCGCGGAGCATGGCGTTTCCCGTGATCACCGAGAGATTTCGGTCCCGGTAGAACGTCGCCTCCTGCCCCGTGATGACGGTCCCATGGTCCTCGATCCGGACGTTCCCGGTCAGGATGGCGAGCCGCTGCTTCCGGTCGTACGAGGCCTCGGTGCCGCGCATGACGGTGGTGCCGTCGAAGACCTTCACGTTGCCGCGGAAGATGACGAACTCCCGATTCTGGTAGATCTGCGCCGAGTCGCCGATGACCCGCGTGGCGCCGTGCACCACGGTCACCTTCGTGGCGCGCAGCACGTTCTCCTCCGACGTGGCGGAGCCCTCCAGGCGATCGGCGTTCAGCCGGTAGGGTTCGTCGGCGGAAGCGTCGGGGGCCGGGGTCTGCGCGAACGCCGGGTTGGCCTGCGCCAGGAGCGCGGCCGCCGCGGCGAATCCGAATGCCGCCGCGAACGCGAACCGGCGCGCCGGCTTCCTAGAGCGCACGCGGCATCTCCCGATGGAGGTGCGCCAACACTTCGCCGATCAGGAAGAACGATCCGGTGACGAGGAGGGCGCCTCCATTGGCTCGCGCCCACTCGCGCGCGAGCGCGAGCGCCTCCGCGGACGCGCGAACCGCCCGAGCCTCCGGATGGCGCGCCGGCGCGTGCCGCACGAGTTCCCCGGCCGGCGTCGCCCGCTCCCCCGCGAACTCGGTCAGGACGAACCGCGACGCGCACGTTCCGAGCGCGCGGAGGATCGATCCGTGCTCCTTGTCGCGCGAGAACGCCGCGACGACCGCGACGGGACGGCCGCCGAAGAGTGCCGACACCGTGGCGGCGATCGCCTGCGCGCCTTCCACGTTGTGGGCGACGTCGAGCAGGAGAGGCGGATCGCCCGGGAGGAGTTCCGCGCGCCCCGGCCAGCGCGTCGCCTCCACGCCCGCCGCGATCGCCTCTCCGATCTCCCGGTCGCTCAGGCCCTCCGGCGCCAGGATCGCCTCGGCCGCCAGGGCGGCCAGCGCCGCGTTCCTCGCCTGATGGACCCCGATCAGCGGCGTGCGGAGCGTGCCGCGGAAGGAGGGCGTCGCGAGGTGAAAGGTGGTCCCCGACGGATCGACCGATCGCGCGGCGTAACGCGCGTCGGCGCCGAGCCGCAGCACGCGAGAACCCCTCGCTGCCGCCACGCGCAGAATCTCCGCGCGCGGCTCCGGCCGGCGGACGCCGAGAACCAGGGTGCCCCCCTCCTTCACGATGCCCGCCTTCTCGCGCGCGATCCGCGCCAGCGTTCCCCCGAGGATCTCGGCGTGGTCCGAGGCGATCGTCGTGATGACGGAGACGCGCGACGTCAGGATGTTCGTGGCGTCGAGCCTTCCGCCCAACCCGACCTCCACGACTCCGAAGTCGATGCGCGACGCGGCGAAATGATCGAAGCAGAGCGCCGTGGCCGCCTCGAAGAAGGAGGTCGGCTCCTCCTCGAAGCGCGGCCACCAGCGGGCCAGCAGCGATTCGAGCGCCTCGTCGCCGATCTCGGCGCCGTCGATCCGGATCCGTTCGTGGAATCGAACCAGGTGGGGCGACGTGTAGAGACCGACGCGCCGGCCCGCGGCGCGGAGGATCGAGGAGAGATGCGCGGCGGTGGAGCCCTTGCCGTTCGTTCCCGCGATCAACGCGCTGGGAAAGGCGCGGTCGGGCCGCCCGGCGCTCGCGAGGAGACGCTCGATTCCCTCAAGACCGAGCCGCATGCCGCTCCGCTCGAAGCGGTAGAGCTGCTCGAGCTGCCGCGCGAGCGGCAGTCCGGCGATCGCCGTCATTCGTCGGTTCGGGTCGCTCCGGCGGGAGAAGCGGCGGGCGTTTCGGGGGACATCGCCTTCTCCGGCGGGGCATCCAGCGCGGGAACGGGAGCCGCCGCGGCGGCGGGGGCCGGCGCGGGCGTGGCGGAAAGCGCGTGCCCCACCGGGGCCGGCACCGGCTCGGAGGCGGCGCGGAAGCGCGCCAGCGATTCGCCGGCGCGACGGCGCGGCGGGTGCGGCAGGCGCGCCGCGGCGGCGAAGAACCGCAGGAGCCAGGCGAGCGTCTTCCGCATCTCGGAGCGCGGAACGATCTGATCGATCATTCCCTTCTGAAGCAGGAACTCCGAACGCTGGAATCCCTCCGGCAATTCCTGATGGATCGTCTGCTTGATGACGCGCGGCCCGGCGAATCCGATCAGCGCCTTCGGCTCGGCCAGGATGACGTCCCCGACCGACGCGAACGAAGCGGTGACGCCGCCGGTGGTCGGGTGGGTGAGGATCGAGATGTAGGGAATTCCCGCGTCGGA
>ERZ1292630.775-Hain-H41-02um-R3-775-length-32605-cov-5_pt1 | contig 32605 bp, 35 predicted proteins | sample MGYA00564408_ERZ1292630 | MGnify/ENA primary metagenome ERZ1292630 (study PRJEB36523, sample SAMEA6512641) | groundwater metagenome | collected 2019-01-08 | study: AquaDiva: Metagenomics assemblies of 32 groundwater samples
CCTACCATCCTTCCATCAGGATTTCTCGGTACATCTAAGTCCCTGCTGAAACGGGTTGCAGACAATGGCGCCGGTGCGGCTACCATAAAGTCGGTCAGCCTTGCGCCAAGAGAAGGACACAAAAACCCGACCGTCATTCCCTTTGAAGCAGGCATGCTGAACGCAGTCGGATACTCAAACCCAGGTGCGGAAGAGACAGCCAGAGAATTTGCCAACATTAATGAAATATCAATACCAGTGATAGCAAGCATTATAGGCACAGAGGCAGATGACTTCGTGAGCGTTGTGGATAAACTGTCAGAAACTCAATTTTCCGCTATAGAGCTCCCGCTTTCATGCCCACATACGCCGGGATTCGGCCTGCTGGCCGGACAGGGAACGCCTGAGAGCACAAGGAACATTGTCTCTGCGGTCAGAAAGGCCACAAAACTGCCAATCTTTGTAAAATTATCACCTAACATACCGGAAATTGGTAACTTAGCAAAAGCGGCAGAGGATGCAGGCGCAAATGCCATAACGGCCGTAAATACACTGGGACCGGGAATGATAATAAACATAGAGGCACGCAAACCCGTACTCTCCTACAAGGTCGGAGGGGTCTCAGGGCCGGCCCTGAGACCGATTGCAACCAGATGTGTATATGATATATATGAAGCCGTTAAAATACCCATAATTGGTACCGGCGGGATTTCCACAGGCCGGCACGCTATAGAGATGATCATGGCCGGAGCGACCGCTGTCGGAATTGGTACAGGAATATATCAGAGGGGCATGGACATATTCCGGAAAATATGTCAGGAAATGGAAACCTGGATGTCTGAAAACAATTTTAATAATATTGATGAAATGATTGGAATTGCCCATGACTGAAGAACTTTACTTCGAGCAACCCGTAATGATGAAGATTGACAAGATCATCAATGAATCAGATGACACAAAGTCCTTTATGTTCAGACACAAACTTGGTTACAATCCCGGACAATTCATAATGGTCTGGTTGCCAGGCATAGATGAGAAGCCTTTTGCCGTATCATGTTTTGGAGAAGATTTCTTCGGGATCACAGTGCTTGAGAGAGGCAACTTTACAAAACTCATGCACAAAATGAAACCGGGAGAACAAGTCGGCATCAGAGGGCCATTTGGACACGGGTTCAGCATTCCAGATAATGTTAAAGACGGCACCGGCAGCGCATGCATAATCGGAGGCGGCTGCGGAATGGCATCATTGACCGTGCTTATTGAAAAATTGCAAGGTTACAATACCACAACACTCATCGGAGCAACTACAAAGACAAAGCTGTTATTTAAAAACCGGTACAAGGACATAACGATCTTTACGGACGATGGAAGTGAAGGCAGAAAGGGATATCCCACAGACATACTGGAAGACCTGCATAATAAACACAATTACAACATTCTATATACCTGCGGACCGGAGATAATGATGACCAAGGTATACCAATTCTGCAATAAGCATGATATACAATGCGAGGCGTCACTGGAGAGATACATGAAATGCGGCATAGGGATATGCGGACAATGTGTCTGCGATGGACAGATGGTATGCAAGGACGGCCCCGTGTTTAACTCACAGGCGCTTGACAAAATGAATGACTTTGGGTCATACTCTCTACTTAAAAGCGGTCAGAGGGTTTCGCTGAAGGAGTATGGTGAATGGAGAGGCTGTTAAAGATTCACCGCGGAGAACACAGAGAATGACGGAAAGATTTAGCCGCAGATTTTCGTAGATTGGCACGGATATAAAAGCAATAAGCAAGAATGAAAGAGAGGCGAAGGAAGATTGACGAAAGACGAGAAACCGTCTATTGTCCTAGCCACGAAGTGGCGGTCGTCCTTCGTCATTCGTTAAATCTACAGGGACTCTGACACATATACAAAAGCAAGAATAGAAACGGAAGATAGTCGGGTAGACAGTCATGCCAAAGGCAGTCGCCTGTCGCCTGAGGACGACCCTGTGGGCCAGCTCACAGATCCGACTCGGTCGGGAGGACGACCCTGAAGCAGCCCACAGACCCGCCTCAGGAGGGATCCGCCTCTGGCGGACACCCCGGAACCACCCCTAAGAAACAGTATCTATTTCCTCACGTGCTTTATTTAAAATATCTGAATACGCTTCAAACTTTCTGGCAACTTCTTTGTCTTCCCCTCTTACATCGTCAGCCTTTAACCGGCAGATTGTACTTAGACTGGCAACCACTTCAGGTACAAAATATTCATCAACAAGAAATTCAAGTTCTTCCATATCGGTATCGTTCATTTTCCCACTCCTCCAAAAGAAGTTAAAGTTACATTTTTGTTACGTTCTTCGTTAACGGCTATATTATACCATTTCGATATTCAAAAAAACCCTACTCAAAATATGTTTCTATGTATTCTTCGTTTTTGGTTTACCGGTAGTTTTCCTGGTCTTTGTTGTTTTCTGAACTGTCATTTTCACAGCTTTTGGCCTGGCTTCTAAAATCTGATCAAGTTTACTTGAAATCTCAGTTTGTTTTCTTTCGAGTCTTTCTATAGAGGCTTGCATCTGTCTTCTTTTGGCTGCTTCCGATAGTTCAGGCTTTCTCTTTTGTCCTTTGTCGCTTTTATCACTTTCAGCCCGAATACGCCATGCTATTGTTACAACACCAACAATAGCTATCATTACTATAATTGCAAGGAATTCGTTACTCATTTTTGTCCTCCCTAAAAAGGTTCCAGATAACATCAAAATAAGTGTAAAGAATTATAGAATCTTGGGGCAAAATCTTTGATATATAATATTGAAGTCCTCCAGCCTCCCGCCAAAAGACACGTCGGGCAAGCCCGCCAAACAAACCGTCGGGTAAACACTATTTATTCTTAAGTTCTGTTTTCTGTCTTTATCTGCATTAATCTGCGTCCAGAAATCTTCTATTCCAGAGAAATAGTATCAATGTCTCTTTTTGAAACACCTTTCCATAGTCCGATAATCTTGTCCGGCTCTACTTCATCAACCCTGGTTATCTTCTGAATTTTTATGTGGTCCGGTCTTGGCGGCCTCCAGAGCATTGCCATGTAATCGCCTGCCTTTCCAACCTTTTCTGACGATGCCTTAATGATCTTCTCTTTCGGAAAGCCATAGGCGACCAGAGCGGTCTCGGCTTTTTCCTGCATATCCGTTCTTCCATGAAGGAATAGATAGACGTCTTTCTCTGGATCAATCTCAGTCCCGGTCTTGATATGTTCCAGCACAGACGCAATAACGACTGCAATCATAGTTGTAACAATGATTCCTATAACCGCAAACCCCCCGGGTTTTACCTTCTCTAAGTCCCGGCGAATATGTCCCTTTTTATCTGTCATGGTTTTTCCTCAATTTATTTTGGCACTTTACAGGTTCGTATCTTAATTATTAATTATTTGTGTTCATTTGGCGAAAATGATCAGGGTGAAATCTATCGCTCAAAAGCAGGTTTCAGTTAAAACATCTTTTTAACGATTTCCATGTTGTGACGCATAAATATCAAGGAGTTCACTGATCCTGTATAACAAAGTTGGCGCCTTCATCCGTAGACGGTATGTAGGAGCCGATAGGACATAGCACCTTACTGTCTTTGTCGCAACGTATAACGAGCTTCCACAGGGCATCAAGACTCTCTTTCTCATGCTCGGCTTCCGGAATCATTTTTATTCTCGTTGGGCTTTCAATTGAAATTTTCATTAACATCTCCTTTCGATTTTTGTATAGAGTTCATTCTGCCTGCCCGACTAGGTTCAGGCGGGGACGCTTCTTTCTATTTGTGGATGATATTCATTACCCCACATGAATAGTAGACTTTAAGGAGGATTATACATGAAAGACAGGGAAAAGCTTAGCACATTCAAAATGAGAATACAAGTATCAAGTGGTGTTTCAAACACAAAGCGCTTTATTGTAATTACAGTAAGCGTATTGGGAGATTTTAAGAAAGTTGTACAAATATAAAAATGTAGTAGATAATTGTCCGGGAAGATTGTATGTCATATTGTCATGCGTATATTTCATAAGAAACCATTTTTCCTGAAAGCCTCCTGTCAGGTAATCAACGCTTGACATATATGTCATTATTCATATTATAATAGACATACCTGAAATTGGAAATATCTTTATACAAATAAGACATAATCGGAAGAGTAGATAACTATTGTATGAAGTGTTTTATATGCTTCCTGATCATGAAGATGTATTGATGCACAGGAAAGAAAAAATAAATGTTGGGAGACAAACATGGCAGATAAGATTCAGATGAAAACTACTTTGGTAGAAATGGACGGAGACGAAATGACCCGCATAATGTGGGCCATGGTAAAAGAGAAACTGCTCCTTCCTCACGTCAATCTCAAAACAGAATTCTATGATCTGGGCCTTGAGAAACGAGACGAAACTGATGACAGGATTACAATAGAGGCTGCAGAAGCCATAAAGAAGCATAAGGTTGGCGTAAAATGCGCCACAATAACACCTGACGCCTCCAGAGTTGGTGAGTACAACCTGAAGCAGCAGTGGAAGAGTCCCAATGGTACTATCAGAGCCGTACTGGACGGCACTGTTTTCAGGAAACCCATCATGGTAAAGAACATAAAACCCGCAGTGAGAAACTGGAAGAATGCCATCACCATAGGCAGACACGCATACGGTGATGTGTATAATAATACTGAGATAAGAGTGCCAGGCGCTGGCAAGGCCGAAATCGTGTTTACACCTCTGGATGGTGATCCAAAGAGACTCACCATTCACGAGTTTGACGGGCCCGGTATAATCCAGGGTATCCATAACACTGACAAGTCTATTAAGAGCTTCTCCAGGGCCTGCTTTACCTTTGCCCTGGATCAGAAACTAGACCTGTGGTTTTCAACAAAGGACACAATATCCAAGACATATGATGCCAGATTCAGGGAAATATTCAAAGAGACTTACGAGGATGAATTCAAGGAGAAGTTCGAAAATGAGGGATTAACTTACTTCTTTACGCTTATAGATGATGCAGTGTCAAGGATAATAAAATCCGAGGGAGGAATGCTCTGGGCAGCAAAAAACTATGATGGAGATGTAATGTCGGACATGCTTGCTTCAGCTTTCGGCAGTCTAGCTATGATGACCTCAGTACTGGTATCACCTGACGGTTATTTTGAATATGAGGCCGCTCACGGCACAGTCCAAAAACACTACTACAAACATATCAAGGGGGAAAAGACATCATCCAACTCAACGGCGATTATATTTGCATGGACTGGAGCATTGAAAAAGATTGGCGAACTGAATGACATACCGGAGCTGATATCTTTTGCGGACAAATTAGAAAGAGCTACTGTAAGTACAATAGAGGATGGTATAATGACAGGCGACCTGGTAAAACTCTCCGACCCACCTGCCAGGAAAACAGCGAACACTGAAGAGTTCATAGACGAAATCGCAGCTCGCCTTGCAAATTGATTGCAGAGTGACTAAATGAGAAGAAGCCTGAATGCGTGAGAATGAATATCCAATCAATAATGAAATTCAACAACTTGGTCTCATAATCTCAGAGATCAGACTTTTCTGCCCTGATTAGATAAAATATCCCACCTCCAAACATAAATACACTTACAATCATTGGCACAATGCATATTCCAAGAAACAGTTCATCAAAAACCTGTAATGAAACCCCTACCCCGGAAACCCAAATCGCCGTAGTAAAATAAGGTATTGCAAATATGAATACTGCAAGACCAATAAAAGCAACCCCTGCCGTCCTATTAGACATAATTTCCTCCTAAGCTAAGATACTTACTCGTTGTTAGTTAGTTATTTTTTCTTTTTCTCTGCTAATCTGTGCTAATCCCTGCCCGACAGTATCGTTTAGGCGGGTTTTCCCGTGGTTAAAATAATCATATATTGTATTCGCATCTTTAACAGTAATACTCTTCACTTTCCCCAACTCATCTAATGAAGCGTCTCGTATCTTCTGCATATCTCCAAAATGTCTTAACAGGTTTTTCTTCTTAACTTTCCCTATACCCACAATCTTATCAAGGGGCGACTCATAGTACTGCTTTTTTCTCAGCTTTTTATGATACGTTATCGCAAAACGATGTGCCTCGTCACGAATATTTACCAAAAGTCTTAACTCAGAAGATTCCTGATTTAAGATAATTGGATCGGCCTTGCCGCATACAAATATACGTTCATCCAGCTTTCTTTTTGAATCGGCATTTCCAGCGCCCTTTTTCTTACTTTTAGCAAGGGCGATAACATCCACCCCGTTAACGCCAAGTTCATCAAACACCCTCCTGGCTATGCCCAGTTGTCCCTTCCCTCCGTCAATTACCGTAAGGTCAGGAAAATCATCTTCCCTGAATGCCCTTGAGTATCGTCTCATTAACACCTCATACATCATTGCGTAATCATCGGATTGTAACACCGTCTTAATCTTATATCTCTTGTATTTACTCTTTAAGGGCTTACCGTTTTCGAACGTAACCAGTGACCCTACAGCCTGCTTTCCCCTGATATTGGATATATCAAAACATTCCATCTTTTTTGGTATGTTTTTCAGTCCCAGGTGTTTCTTTAAAGAAGCCATAACAGATTCAACATCATCACCTGTTCTCAGACGAACCTTAAAGGCATTTTCAGCATTCTTTGTCGCCATCTCCAGCAGCTTATGTTTCTCACCTCGCATTGGACACACCACCTTAATCTTGTGCCCCTTTTTCTCGCTTAGCAGTTCTTCCAATATTTCCTTATCCTCACTCTCAACAGGCATAATTACCTCATCCGGAACAAATCTTGTCCGGACATAAAACTGGTTCAGAAAGGAACGAAAAACATTCTCTAATGCATTATTCATGGTTGAGAACCTATACGATGCGATATCTTCAAGGTTACCGTTCCTTATAAACATTGCCTGAATCTGTATACTATTCCCCTGCCCGTAATAACCAAACACATCCCTGTCCACTAACTCCATCGTGTTGATCTTTTGCTTCTCCACAGTCTTCTCTATCGCCATTATGCGATCCCTGAACTTTGCCGCCTTCTCATACTTCATCTCCTTTGAGGCGTTATCCATCTTTTCCCTTAAGACCTTCAACAACTCAATATTTTTACCTTTCAGGACCATGACAATCTCATTTATTAATTCTTTATAGGTTTTCTCATCAACCATATCACAGCACGGCGCCACGCATTTCCCTATCTGATAGTACAGACATGGTCTCGCCCTGCTCCTAAAGACATTGTTTGAACATTTCCTTATAGGAAACAAACCATTTACATACCTCAAAGTCTCACGCACTGACCTTGCAGACGAATAAGGTCCAAAATATAAGATACCATTTTTCTTTTTTGAATCCTTACCCTTGTGAGAAGAAGGCTCTATCTGCCTTACTATGACCGGATAAGGAAATTTCTGATTCATATCCAGCTTTATGGATACAAATGTTTTGTCATCGCGGAGGTTGATGTTAAATCTGGGTTTGAATTGTTTAATCAGATTGTTTTCAAGTATGAGCGCCTCTTTCTCTGTATCAGTCAAAACAAAGTCAATGTCGGCAATCCTCTTTACGAGAAATCTTATAAACAACCTTTCGTCTCCCGAACTCTGAAAGTAGCTCCTGACACGATTTTTAAGGTTCTTCGCCTTCCCGACATAAATGACTTCATTCTTCGCATCCTTCATCATGTACACACCGGTACCGGCAGGAATAGTCTCCAGCTTCTTTGGCAATTTTGTTTCTTCTTTTTTAATCATTTCTCTTTATTGCAAATAAGTGAAACCTTTTTTACAATGTTACACAATGACGGCCTTTGATGACGCCAGAGATAGCATCACTAAGTTGACTAATTTGCTTAAAGCGTGAATAAATCCAATTCTATATTGCTGAAATAATTGACCAAATGTAAAAATAATAGTTGCATTAACATATCTTTATATAATATAATCAATATTCAAGTACAATTTCTAACCCACTATAAATAATACCTGCCTTCCAACTTTTTTTCAATAAACTGTTTATCGGCTATATTTATCCACTTTTGTCTTACCCGCAAAAGATTTTTAAGCAATGTATTTGATGAACCTGGCGCTTTTCTCCTAAGGGAACTAACTTAATATTAAGATTATGTTCAATAAATGCTATTTACTACTAGTTTGTCTGAAAGTACCATCGATAAAAAGTAATCTGATATTTATCTTATTAGCCTTGTCCTCATGCAATTACTATCAGGAATTTTCTCAGCCAAAAATAACAACCAGCCTTGCCCCGAAAGAAACTCATATCAGAACAATTGCAATTTTACCTTTCAAAAATCAAACAGATAGAAAGGAGATACCTACAATCCTGAGAGAGGCTGTTTTTCGGAATCTAAGCTTAAAAGGGTATGATTTGATAAGGTTGAAAACCATTGATCAAAGACTGGAAATGGCCTCATATCATACAAATGACATAACCAAGATTGAACACTACAAACTCGGAAAAATTTTAGATGCTGATGCATTAATGTATGGAACAGTTACGAAATGTTCCAAACTATATAGCGTTGTCTATTCACGTATAACTATAGGCGCTGAGATGGAGATAGTTGATACTTTTAACTCAAAAATTATATGGAAGGCAAGTCATGAAGAACTGACCCATAGCGGCACACCACCCATGTCTCCATTCAGTATTCCTGAAAAAATAATTGACAGTACAATCAACATAAGGGATAAAGTCATAAGTGACACCGCAGATACACTTGCTGAGAAATTAGTTAAAGGTATTCCTGAACGTAATCTTTATGAATTCTTAACGGATTATACTATTAATATCAATGAAGCCGGTAATGGCAAAGTGGTGCATTATGAAGTACAACCACATGATACCTTGTTCAAGATAGCAATAAAATTTTATGGACACGGCTCCAAATGGAGGAATATAAAGTATGCCAACAATGAGATCCAAAGTACATCATTAAAAATTGGCTCCGATTTAGTACTGCCTGATGTGCCCATTCTGGCAGAAATAGGTGATGCGCAATTGTTGGATAAAGATTATTACACAAAAGCAGTCTATAAGGTAAAATGGGGAGACTCACTATACAACATTGCCTCTGAACTTTATCATGACGGCAGGAAATGGCCTGTTATTTATGAAGAAAATAGAGATGAGATTAAAGACATGCAGAACCTGACTGTTGGTCAGGTGTTAATCATACCTCTCAATTCTTATCCAAATAATATTGAATATACCCAAAACTGAGTAAACTTCCCGCTATAAACATTTACAAAGACTTTTTGATGAATATGCAATGATATTTTATTCGTGTACTTTTGCCTCTTCACTGGAATCACCTAAATGCCTGTCACCTGTATGAATATGGAGTGATTCGTCCAGGGTTGATATGTATATGCGTCCATCTCCTCCATCACTGGTTGCAGCAATCTTTCTAATTGTTTCTATAACTTTTTCAAATCTGTCATCAGGAACAACGAATTCTATTTCTTTTCTTTTAATTGCATCTATCCTTTGCTCGTAAACTTTACCTCTATATACCTGTGTAACTATTTTTTTACTTTCTCCAAATCCATAGCAATCTTTAGACGTAATCCCATGAAAACCTATACCGGATAAAACATCCTTCAGTTCCAACGACTTTTCCGGCCTCATAATGACTTTGACAAGTTTCATAATACCCCTCCCTTCAGTGTTTACACATTCTATTTTTCAAAAGGATGTCCAATTTTTACAAGTCTATTCGTTATTTTTCAATGCTTTAAAAAGCGCATTCATAACTATTTCAATCTGTTTGTCTGTCATCAACCCCTTCTCAAACAGAATTCTTCCTAATTGCCTATGCGGCCTGTTGGAAAGATTATCCACGACTTGTTCTATTAAGGCTTCTTTCAGTTGATCCGGAGTTACAAACCCTTTATTTACAGCAAGAATGCCAAATCGAATACAGTACTTATCCGAAATCTCCCTTTCAATATCGCGTTCCATCTCTCGCCTCCCTTCCTCCGTTGCAAGGCACAAAGATAATTCAATTGATTCCCATGATATGTGGAGGTCTGCCCTGTGTTTGGGCGGGGCCACTGCACTCCAAAAAAATGATTTATAGATTATGTTAATTTGATATGTTTAGTACAAAAGTGTAGACTTCTGGGCAAGGGCAATAATTTTTGCGGGGAATATGCCCAGATGTATCGTACCCCAAACAGTTACAATAAGAGCGAGAATCAGGAATGGCGAGAGCGAGAGCGGTGCAAATTCTCGTCCGGGCTCCTTCATATACATTACAACCGTTACCCTTAAGTAATAATAAACGGATATTACGCTATTAACGACCCCAATGATAGCCAGAATGATAAATCCATTTTTAATGGCCGCGCTGAAGATATAAAATTTCCCTATAAATCCTGCCATTGGCGGTATACCAGCCAGGGAAAACATGAATATGCACATCGTTACCGCTAGAAGTGGATGTTTGTAACCGAGGCCATTATAGTCTTCAATATTAGCGTTTTCCTCTCCTTTTCTTCCAAGTACAATCACTACGGCAAATGCACCCAGATTCATAAATGCATATGCCAGCATATAAAAGAGTAAACTTGCAATTCCAAAATCACCCCCTGCTATGATGGCCATAAGCGCATAACCCGCATGCGCTATACTGGAATATGCCAGCATCCGCTTTATGTTTGTCTGGGCAATAGCCACAAGGTTTCCAACCGTCATTGTAAGGACAGCCATCACCCATAAAATTATAGACCACTTTTGCTCTACGGCAGGCAGAGCGACTAAAAATACCCTTAAGAATGCTGCAAAAGCAGCGGCTTTTGGCCCTACAGACATAAATGCAGTAATTGCCGTCGGCGCTCCTTCATAAACATCTGGAGTCCACTTGTGAAATGGCACACATGCCACCTTAAACCCAAAACCAACAATAAGCAACGAGGTGCCGGCCACAATCATAGGGTTTGATAACGCCGGATTATTCGCCAGAAACTCAGCAATTCCCTTTATGTTCGTAGTGCCGGTAGCGCCGTAAAGCATAGCGATACCATAAAGCAGGAAGCCTGTCGCAAATGCTCCAAGCAGGAAGTATTTCAGAGATGCCTCATTTGAACGCACACAATCCCGCCTGAAACCTGCCAGCACATAAAGCGATATGGACATTATCTCAAGTCCGAGAAATATCGTGAGCAGATCAGCGCCGCCCGCCATCAGCATCATGCCTATAGTGGCAAACAGTATCAGCGTATAGTATTCACCATAGTTTATACCCTCTTGTTTAACATAGCTTACCGATAAAAGGATTGTAATAGCCGTGCTGACCAGGAAAATGAGATTGAAAAATACCGAGAAATTGTCTACTACGAACATATCGCTGAAGGAATACACGGGTTTCCCCATTTGGGTAAATGCTACCATACCTGTCATAACAACGATAAGAAAGCTCAGATATCCCAGACTATCCTTGAATTTTTTTCTAAAAAACACATCTGCAACAAGTATGAACATTGCAGATATAGTTAAAATAATGATAGGTGATATACTTTTTAAATCAAATGGCGGAATTACTATTTCCATAAATTAATCTACCTCTATCGTATGTTCTGCGCTCTTTTCTTCTTTAACAGCGTATTCAACTTCTTTCTTTTCGATTTTGAGCCTGTTTAATGTTACTTTATATTTCTCATCCACCTGATTTAAGAGGTGGTTTACGGATGCATCCATTCGAGATATTAAAGGTTTTGGATAAATACCAATCCAGAAAACGAGTATCGTAATCGGCAGTAACAATGCCCATTCACGCTTGTCAATATCTTTAAGTTTCTTATTTTCCGGGTTAGTAAGTTTATTAAACATAACCCTCTGAAACATCCAGAGCATGTAACATGCGGAAAGGACGACCCCCGTAGCCGCTAAAACAGCATAAACTACGTTAGACTTAAATACGCCAACCAATACTAAAAATTCACCCACAAACCCATTTAAGCCGGGCAATCCAATGGAAGACAATGTAATAATCATAAAAAATATGGCAAAGATCGGCATTTTCTTCGTCAATCCTCCAAAATCAGCGATCATCCTTGTATGCCTTCTTTCATATATCATTCCAACAAGTAAGAATAATGCGCCGGTACTCAAGCCGTGGTTGATCATCTGGAGTATTCCACCTTCCATTCCCTGGATGTTAAATACAAAAATACCCAGCATGACAAACCCCAGGTGGCTGACACTGGAATACGCAACCAGTTTCTTCAGGTCTTCCTGTACCATTGCTACAAGCGCGCCATAGATGATTCCCGCAATTGCCAGCCATGCGATGAGGGGCACAAATTGATGACTTGCGTAAGGAAACATCGGCAGGCTGAAACGTACAAAACCATAAGTGCCCATCTTCAATAACACCCCTGCCAGAATAACGCTGCCTGCCGTGGGCGCCTCCACGTGAGCATCAGGTAACCATGTATGAAATGGAAACATAGGGACCTTAATCGCAAAGGCAAAAAAGAATGCTAAAAAGAGCCAGAATTGAGCCCCCATGGGAATGTCGAGGTTATAAATCTTTAACAAATCAAATGTGTATTCCCCAGTAGCCTTTTGATTCATAAAGTAAATAACTATTATGGCGACCAGCATCAACACGCTTCCAGCCATTGTATATATAAAGAACTTTATTGTTGCATAAATCCTCCTGGGACCTCCCCATACTCCTATTATTAAATACATTGGAATCAACATCAATTCCCAGAACACATAAAACAAGAACAAATCAAGAGATACAAAGACCCCCAGCATCCCTGTCTCTAATACAAGCATCGCAATCATATATTCTTTGATTCTGTCTTTTATATTCCATGATGCCAGGATACAAATGAGTGTGAGAAAGCTTGTCAGGAGGAAAAGAAATAGGCTGATGCCGTCAATACCTACATAATAGCTTATGCCGAATTCCTTTATCCAGGAAACTTTTTCAACAAACTGAAATTCAGATGTATCTAATCTGAATTTAAAGAACAGGGGCAAAGAGAGTATAAAATCTCCTATGGCAATAACAAGAGCAATACGCTTAATTTTCTCCTGTTTCTCTCCATTTATAAATAGAAGCCAAATTGCCCCAGCCAACGGTAAAAACGTAACTATGGTAAGTATCGGTAAACTCATTATATGAAAGCCTTAAAATCTAAAACGTTTATAAAAGTACCAGGGAACAAACTATTATGATAACTCCACCCAGCAATATAGATAATGCATAGTTGCGCACATATCCGGTCTGGAAGAGTTTTAATACTTCACTTTTCAGTTCAACAATCCTGGCAACTGCATTTACAAAACCATCTATAATCTTCACGTCTACAATCTTCCAGAGAATAAAGGAAGTCTTTACGGTCGGTTTAACAATAGTTGCATCATATATTTCGTCAACATAATATTTGTTATATATAATTTTGTAAATCAACTTAAACTTCCCAACTATCTTTGCAGGTAAATCAGGCTGTTTTATGTACATCAAATACGCTAATAATATACCTACTATGGCTATGCCAGTTGAGATTCCCATCATAGAAAACATCAGACTATTTGACACATGATGCAAATTGCCGCCGTCAGCCATACTGTGGTGCCCACCGCCAATAACCGGCGCCAGGAAACTGTTTATGGCGCTCGCTGTCGGAAAGCCAATAAATCCGCCAAGGATGGAAAGAAGGGCCAGTACGAGCAATGGAATAAGTATACTCATGGGAGACTCATGGACATGTTCTTCAACATGTTTAGTCATATTTGATTTTCCATAAAATGTCATAAAAAGCAGCCTGAACATATAAAAAGCTGTTAACAATGCAGCAAATGCGCCCAGTCCCCACAAAAGAAGGCTCCCCTTGGTAAATGCATCAAGCAAGATTTCATCCTTACTGAAGAATCCTGCAAATGGCGGTATTCCGGCAATTGCAAGTGTTCCGATTAGAAATGTCGTATGTGTTGTCGGCATATACTTTTTCAGGCCGCCCATCTTTCTCATATCCTGCTCGCCGCCTAATCCATGAATTACACTGCCTGAACCCAGGAATAGTAATGCCTTAAAAAATGCGTGTGTAACCAGATGGAATATACCGGTTATATATGCCCCCACACCACAGGCAAGGAACATATACCCTATCTGGCTCACTGTGGAATACGCGAGAACCCTCTTAATGTCATTCTGGGCAAGACCGATAGTTGCTGCAAATAATGCCGTAGCCCCTCCTATTACAGCCACAACTGTCAGCGAAAATGGTGATAGAGTATACAATACATTACATCTTACAACCATGTATACACCGGCAGTAACCATTGTCGCAGCATGAATGAGTGCGCTGACTGGAGTAGGACCTTCCATAGCATCAGGAAGCCAGGTGTAAAGTGGAATTTGCGCAGATTTACCTACAGCGCCTACAAACAGTAAAAGAGTTATCATTGTAGCTATAAAACTACCAGTTTGTAAATGTTCGGGCGCTGCGTGAAAGACATCGGTAAAATCAATAGTATTGAAGGTGACAAAAATCAACATGATTGCAAGGATGAAACCGAAATCACCAACACGGTTTACTATGAATGCCTTCATTCCTGCATCGGATGCAGATTTCTTTTCAAACCAGAAACCAATTAACAAATATGAACACAAACCAACACCTTCCCAGCCGATAAACATGAGAAGGAAATTATTAGCCAGCACAAGCAGCAACATTGAAAAGGTAAACAAGTTCAGATACGTAAAATATCTGTAAAACCCGTCATCATCATGCATATATCCTACAGAGTACACATGAATAAGAAATCCAACACCCGAAACCACCAAAATCATTATTACTGAAAGCGGGTCTACCTGCAAACCGGCAATCGCTTCAAATGCACCAGAACCGATCCACGTAAAATAGTCCTTCTCAAACACCCTGTGCTCAGGTGCAAGTTTCAGCAGATCGATGAATACGAAAAATGAAACAATGAATGATAATCCTATCGCAGTACATCCAACAATACCGACGATAGCCTTATTAAGTTTCTTTCCAAGAAATCCGTTTATTACAGTCCCCGCAAGCGGAAACAAAAGTACATAACCGATTAAGTCCAAATATGAGCACCCGAAGAAATATGGCATTATTCTATCCTTTTACCACTTCATTAAGTTTATGTTATCAACATTGACAGTCGCTTTATTTCTATAAATTGCGATTATTATTGCAAGACCTACTGCGGCCTCTGCCGCTGCAACCGTCATAATAAAAAAGACAAATATCTGACCATCCATTGAATTCAGTTGACGGGCAAACGTAACAAACGCCAGGTTTACTGCATTCAGCATTAATTCAATACACATGAAGATAACTATGGCATTCCTTCTGATTAAAACGCCTACTGCTCCTATTGTAAACAGCACGCCTGACAGTATTAAATACCAGGTCAACAGAATCATTATACCTCTTTATCCTTAATAATTTGTTTTTTCGCCAAGATTATTGCGCCGAGAACGGCCGCAAATAACAATATAGATGCAATTTCAAAAGGGAAAACATATTTTGTAAACAACATTTTACCCACAAGCTGTGTATTCCCAATCTGACTTATGCTCTCTGGCGTATACTCACCTTGTGTACCCTGAAACACGGTATTCAGTGTTACAACACCAATCATAACAACCAGAATAAAACCCAGGATGATGGCTGAAGGTTTTTGAAACAACAGTTTGTCATAGTCACCTTCTACATCTGTTTTGTTTAAATTAAGCAACATTATTACGAAAACAAAAAGCACCATTATTGCGCCGGCATAGACCATTACCTGTATCGCAGCAATAAACTGTGCATGCAACAAAACGTACAACACGGCCAGAGAAACCATTGTTTGGATAAGAAAGATTGCGCTATAAATAGGGTTCTTCTGAAAGACCACGCAAAGAGCACATACAATCGTTATTAAACCCATTATTATGAATAATAAACCTGCCAGCATATTTAAAGATACCTTAAAATTTGATTATTTCTTTTTCTTTAACGGAACTAATAATTTTTCTTTATTATAAATCTGATTCTTTTCTTGAGAAGCCAACTCATAATCTTGCCTTAAGAATATAGCTTCTTCAGGACATACTTCCTCACAGTATCCACAGAAAATACATCGGAGCATGTTTATCTCATAGGTCTTTGCAAAGCGCTCCCCCTGTTCATTTTCGTCACCTTCCAGGTCAATGCATTCCGCCGGACAGACTGTAGAGCAAAGCCCGCATGCTACACATTTCTCTTTACCATTTTCGTCCCTCTGTAATTCGTGCAAGCCTCTGAAACGCGGATAAGGCGTCCATTTTTCATCAGGATACTGCATTGTTATTACTTTATCCGGCCTAAAGTAATACTTTAACGTAAGCGCCAATCCCTGTAATAGTGGTTTTATCATACTAACTTTTTCCTAATATACTTTCATGCCCGGAACGGGGCACTACATATCTTGTAAATTGGACTCCTTGCGAGAGCAAGGTTGCCTCCCTTTCGGGGAGGTCGTGCCTAAGACAGATTCGCTGTGGCGAACGTCCACGTCCGCCCTAGCCGGAATCCAGGAATCTGTTTAACTATAACAAGACCATAACAAGTCCTGTAATTAAAATGTTTGCCAATGCAGCCGGAAGCAGGACTTTCCACCCAAACTTCATCAGCTGATCATACCTGAATCTAGGATAAGTAGACCTCAGCCATATAAAAAAGAATATGCACAGAGCCATCTTTATTAAGAACCAGGCTACAGGCGGCAAAAATGGACCTCTCCAACCGCCAAAGAAGAAAGTAACGGCAACTGCAGATACCGTAATGATATTAGCATACTCGGCCATGAAGAATAACGCAAACTTCATACTGCTATACTCAGTATGGAATCCTGCAACCAACTCAGTCTCTGCTTCCGGTAAATCAAACGGACATCTATTTGTCTCTGCAATAGCGCTTATCGCATATATGATAAATGCTAAAGGCTGAAGTATAACGAACCAGCATTTAGCCTGGGAATTTACGACATCTACAAGGCTTAGTGACTGAGAAATCATAATAACACCTATCAAAGACAGACCCAGTGAAAGTTCATAACTTATCATCTGTGCAGAAGACCTCAATGCACCAAGCAAAGAATACTTGTTATTAGACGACCAGCCCCCTAACATAATACCATAAACGCCGACTGAAGTAACGGCAAGGATAAAGAGTATGCCTATATTTACGTCTGTTATTACCATATCAATGCTTATGCCTAATATGCTTATCGTGTCCCCAAAAGGAATAACTGCAATTGACATCAGTGCGGGAACCGTGGCGATAACAGGTGCCAGGACGAATACGACTTTACTGGCTTGTGACGGTATAATGTCTTCTTTAAAAATTAATTTAAGCCCGTCTGCAATAGGCTGAAGTAATCCATGCCAACCCACTCTCATTGGCCCGAGCCTGAGCTGCATATGAGCCATAACTTTCCTTTCCACCCATATAAGATAGGCAATGATTAATAACAGTATCCCTATTACTATACCAATCTTAATCGTCGAAAGTAAAGTATATACAATTGCATTTAACATTTTTTTAACCGTATCTGAATTTTAAAATAATTAGCCACAAATTCACCAAAACGCTAAATTTTAAATGTGGGCGTTGCCATCCCTACTCATCACTTTCACGTTGCATTCTTTGACCGCAACATTCCAGTATGCCGGTAGTTTCTTCCACAACACTTACCTTCTGACCGCATTCTTTGCAGACATAAATTACGCCGCCAGTTGGTTTAGGATGAGCTGATGTCCAGGTAGCCATCATACCTTTCTGAGTAACCAGCTTCATTTCCTGCCCACAACAGACAAGCACACCAAAACCATCTTTAACAACTACGACCTTTTGCCTGCAAACTTCACAAAAATATGTTTGTTCTGCTTTTGCCATTTTTTACTATTTTACCTTAGATATTTTTATATTTGTATAGCCATTAACACGCAGGTTATTAATGGGCGCCCACTCATAATCCTCCGAAACAAAAACAGCGCCTTCAGGTACTCTGTTCGTAGTTTTTGCCTTGAGTTGTATCTTGTCTTGAGCAGATTCAATCTTTACCATGTCGCCATCCGCAATATTCACCTTCTGCGCATTATTTCTATTAATTTCCACAAAACATTCTGAAGCAAGAGAAACAAGAGAACTCGAATTTCTGGAGTAAGTCCCTTGATGCCTTAAACTGGAACCTGTTAACAATACGAATGGATACTCTTTGCTTTTCTTTATATCAGTGAGTTTTGATTCGGAAATTTCAAACCTGTACTTTACAGGTTCAGATTTATTGTAAACTGAAGATACCCAACGGAAACCTTCCTTCGCCAGATCGCTATTTTCAATTCCTTTATATATAGGTACACTATTACCTACTTCTTCCATAATCTGCTTAGGAGATGTATACGAGTATGAATGACCCATCTTTTTGGCCAGGTCACACACAATCTGCCAATCTGGCTTAGAGTTTCCCACCTGCTCTATGACCTTGTTCAGCCGTTGTACAGTCATCCCCATGTTTGTAAATGTACCTTCCTTTTCAACATATGTTGAGGTGGGAAGCACAACATCCGCAAGTTGTGCAGTTTCTGTAAGGAAATTATCCTGAACTACAACAAAACCAACTTTCTTAAAGGCATCCTTTACCTTCTTACCATTTGGGTAGCTCACTATGGGATTCTCTCCCATGACGTAAAGCGCTTTTATTTTACCACTTGATGCAAGATCAAAAACATCTTCGGTGTCCTTCATGGAGACATCATCAGATAATTTCACACCCCATGAGCCTTCTACCGTCTTTCTATTTGACTGGTCATTTATATCGAGGTAGCCGGGTAAGAAATCCGGCACAACTCCCATATCATTTACACCTTGAGAATTATTATTAACCCTGGAGAATACAAGTGAAACCTTATCAGAACCACCTGCATTTATCAATGCACAAAGGTTCAACAAGGCCTTGATCGTATCCTCAGCCAATGGATCCTCTTCAATATCCTTACCGCAGATAATATAACATTTCCCAGACTTTGCTAATAAATCCGAAGTGCTCTTTATCGCATCCTCCGAAACATTTGTTAGCTTAGACGCCTTCCTTATACCCATGTCAGAAGCCTTTAGCAACGAGCGTAATTCTTTAAAATTTTCAGTTGACGATTCCACCTTACCCAAATCAACGAGTTTTTCGTCAACAATTATTTTAATCAAGGTATTAATTAGTATTGTTTGTGTCCCTAAATTATAGTTCAAGCGGATATCTTTCCTGGCAACGCTATTAAATTCAATATTTCTTGCATTCGCAACAATTAGCTTTGTTTTGTTTAATCTTATTGCCTTCCTCGCCATGCTCCCGACCACAGGATGTGCTTCGGTTACATCAGCACCCACAAAAAATATTGTGTCTGCCTTTTCTATCTCTTCCAGTGAAGTCGCTACAATCCTGTTCTTTATAGAAACCTGAATCAACCGGTTCAGCGAAGGCGACTTAATATTAGATATATTGTCTATGTTATTGGTTCCTAATACCGTCCTGCAGAACTTCTGAAACAGATAATTATCCTCATTAGTACATTTTTCAGAACCTAGACCACCTATTGCTTTGCCTCCATGCACATCCATGATTTCACTGAATTTTTTTGATACGTGATCAAGGGCTTCTTCCCATGACGCCGGACACAATATCCCAATCTTTCTTATTAAGGGGGTTTCAACCCGTCTGCTTGAATTAATAAACTCATGGCCGAACTTTCCCTTTACGCACAGATTACCTTCATTTATTCCCAGGTCATCATCCGACGTTATCCTCATTACCTGATTCTTCTTGGAGTTTATTACCACAGTACAGCCAACAGCACAGTATGTGCAGATCGTTGGCGTCTTTTTCAATTACCATGGTCTAGCCCTGAATTTAAGAGTTCTGTCCTGCCACGAACCTGTTGGACACACCGATACACAGCCACCACAAAAACTACAATCCAAAGGCTTGTTAAAAGCAGTGCCAATAACAGTCTTAAAGCCCCTGTTCTGATAATCTATTGCGCCAACTCCCTCAATTTCTTTACACACTTTCACACATCTACCACAGAGGATGCATCTGTTTGTATTGTATTCCAGGAGGGGATTGTCCCTCTTCATCGGTTCGTCCAATCTGGCAGTCTTAAATCTACCCGCGGACAATTTAAGGTCATGCGTAACATCTTGCAAACCACACTCCCCTGACTTGTCACATGTCGGACAATCAAGAGGATGATGTGCCAGTAGATATTCCATAACAGACTTCGTGTATTTTTCCACCTCAGGAGTTTTAGTTTTTACCTCCATTCCTTCGGAGACAGGTTGCGCACAGGAAAATCTATGCTTTGACTTTCCACGTTCAGTTACCTCAACCATACAGAGTCTGCAACCGCCATACTGAGTTAATTTTGGATGATAGCACAACCCGGGAATATAGATCCCATTGTTCTTCGCCGCCATAAAGATATTCGTACCTTTAGGAACAGTCAAATTCTTGCCATCAATTTTAAGATTTATATCACTCATTTTATTGCCATAAAATTACATTTCTCATAACACAAATTACATAATATACATTTTTCCCTGTCAATAAATGCCACTTCATCCTTCGATCCGGATATTGCATTTACCGGACAATTCCTGATGCACAGAGTACACTTTGTACATTTATCAGGAATAACTGTATACTTGTGAAGCGCAACGCAAGTTGCCGTTGGACATTCCTTATCACGAATGTGCGCTAAGTATTCATCGCGAAAATATCTTAAAGTAGATACAATAGGGTTTGGCGCCGATTGTCCTAATCCGCAAAGAGACATTGTATTAATTTCATCACTCATCTGCTCTAATACATCAAGGTCTTCTTCTTTACCTTCTCCCTGTGTAATCCTGATAAGGATGTCCAGCATAAGAGTGGTTCCCACCCTGCATGGAGGGCATTTACCACAGGATTCGGATGCACAGAAAGCAAGGAAAAATCTTGCCATATCAACCATACACGTAGTTTCATCTACCACGACAAGGCTCCCTGACCCCATCATAGCTCCAGCTTCCAGCAATGATTCAAAATCTATGGGTTTATCAAGAAGTGATTCCGGCAAACAACCGCCTGAAGGCCCTCCAATCTGTACGGCCTTGAATTTTTTCTTCTTCGGTATCCCGCCTCCAATATCAAAGACAATCTCTCTTATGGTTATGCCCATCGGAACCTCGATTAAGCCTGTATTTTTAACATTTCCTGTAAGCGCAAATATCTTTGTGCCCTTACTCTTTTCAGTGCCGATCTTTGAATACCATTTCGCACCTCTATTAATGATGATGGGCACATTAGCAAATGTTTCAACATTGTTCAAACAGGTTGGTTTGTCCCATAAACCTGCTTCCACTGATTGCGGCGGTCTTGTTCTGGGCATGCCTCGTTTACCTTCGATGGAATATTGCAACGCAGTGGACTCACCACATACAAAAGCGCCCGCACCCTCCTTTATAACGATATCAAGACTGTAGTTACTGTTTAAAATATTCTCACCCAAAAACCCATTTTCCTTCGCTTGCCGAATTGCAATGTGTAATCGTTCGACAGCAAGTGGATACTCTGCACGCACATATATATATCCTTTCGTGGCACCTATTGCATATCCCCCGATGATCATGCCTTCAAGGACAGCATGCGGATCTCCCTCCATAATGCTTCTGTCCATAAATGCCCCGGGATCGCCTTCATCTCCATTACAAATAATAAATTTTTCGTCAGCATCATATTTAGCACATGACTCCCATTTCCAGCCAGTCTCAAAACCGCCGCCACCACGACCTCTAAGGCCAGCTTTGCTTACCTCATCTATCACTTCTTTTGGAGTCATTTTGGTTAACACTTTTTCAAGCGCTTTGTATCCTCCTTTTATTGTGTACTCATCTATGTTTTCAGGATCGATTGTCCCACAGTTACCAAGCACAAGTCTCTGCTGGTTATCATGAAATTTATGATAATCATCCTTTGCCAACCACTTTTTCACGGGTGTATTGTTCACAAGGTGATCTTCCACAATTTGAGATACCATGTCAACCGTAACTCTCTCGTAAGTAAGAGCCTCCTTTCCCGGCACAGTAACGTCAACAAGAACATCTCTGGCACACAAACCCCTGCAACCTGTTTTTGCAGTCTTGCAAACACGTTTCCCTAAGGCTGTATCCAGTTTTTTGCTTTTTATCTCTTTCTCAAACCTTGCAAAAACCTTATCACCCCCGGCAGCAATACCACCTGTTCCCATGCAAACAGAAATTACTGATTTGTTCCCATTTCCACTGCTTTCGGCTTTTGTTTTAGTTTTTTTACTTTTTGTTCCGTTGCTCATTTTATCATTTCTAAGGCTAATATCATTTAAATAACAATTTTAATAATTTACCTGTTTTAAGCCGCCCTACTGAGTCGGATCTGTGAGATGTCCCAGGGTCGTCCTCAGGCGACAGGCTTTACGTACCTATCCAGGACATCTTCAAGTTTATCAGGAGACAGGGTGCCGTGCACGTCCTTATCAATCACAACGACCGGAGCTATTCCACATGCACCAACGCAAGATACTTCTTCAAAGGTAAACATCCTGTCCTCTGTAGTTTCATTCGCTTTTATCTTAAGCCTATCTATAATCTTAGCAGAAAGGCCCTTGGCTTTCTTGACATGACATGCCGTTCCGCAACATACTTTAATTATATGCTTCCCACGCGGCTTCAAATGAAACTGTGAATAAAACGTTGCAACTCCAATAATTTCGCTAACGCTCACATTCAATCTTTCTGAAACAAGATTAATGACAGGCTCTTGTAAATAGCCATATCCGTTCTGGATCTTTTGTAAAACAGGGATTAAACACCCATCTACATCCTTATAATGATCCAATATCTTTTCCGCCATAGACAAATCTATGGTTTCGTCTTGTACAGATTGTTTTTTTGCTTTACCCATTATTTCAATCTCTAAAATATTTAACGGTCAATTTCGCCTAAGACAATATCCAGACTACCGATTACGGCAACTACATCAGCAAGCAAGTGGCCTTCTATCATCTTTTGAAGGCCCTCTAAATTAACAAATGATGGAGGCCTGATTTTTATCCTGTAAGGATTCTTTGTGCCATCGCTTACTACATAATACCCCAGTTCGCCTTTGGGAGCTTCAACACAAACATATACTTCACCAACCGGAGGACAAATGCCATCCGTTACTATCTTAAAATGGTGTATCAGAGATTCCATACTCTTCTTAAGGTTTTCTTTTTGAGGCAGAGCAACATCCGGTATATCTGCAATAAATTCACCTTTAGGTAAAGTATCTACGGCCTGACGTACAATTTCATTACTCTGACGCATCTCTTCGATTCTAACCAAATATCGGTCGTATACGTCACCATTCTTGCCAACAGGCACTATGAAATCCATTTCATTATATGATGAATAAGGCTCAGACTTTCTTATATCCCACTTTACTCCAGAACCCCTTATACTAGGTCCGCTTAACCCGTAATTTATTGCATCTTCTGCAGAAATTACTCCAACATCTTTCGTCCTCATTAGCCATATCTTATTTTTTGTCAGGAGAGTTTCATATTCCCTTAATCTGCCTGGAAAGACGTTAACGAATTCTCTTGCCTTTTCAACAAAACCGTCAGGCAAATCTCTGGCAACACCGCCTATCCTGACGTATGAAAGATTCATTCGCGCACCTGCTACCATCTCAAAAATATCATTAAGTGTTTCCCTTTCCCGAAAACAATAAAAAAAGACAGTCATTGCGCCTATATCAAGGGCATGAGTTGCAAGCCATAACAGATGTGATGATATCCTCGTAAGTTCACACAAAATAATCCTTATATACTGTGACCTCTTAGGCGCCTCTATATCCAACAACTTCTCTACGGCAAGAGCGTATCCCAGGTTATTTGACATCGGGGCCAGATAATCCAGACGGTCAGTAAGAGTGATAACCTGATGGTATGTCTTGTGTTCGGCAAGCTTTTCTATACCACGGTGAAGAAATCCGATATGAGGAGTAGACTTAACTACCGTCTCGCCATCCAGCTCCAGTATGAGCCTCAATACACCATGCGTACTTGGATGTTGAGGACCCATGTTGATAGTCATTACCTGTTGTGTTGTTGCTGTCATCCTTCCCCTTTTCTATACACTTCCCTAAGAGATGCCGGCTGCCTGCCTTTAAGCGGATAATCTTTCCTCAAAGGATAACCCTCAAAACCTTCAGGCGTTAATATTCTTTCCAAATTCGGATGCCCTTCAAAGATTATCCCAAACATATCATAAGCTTCTCTTTCATGCCAGTCCGCTGTCTTCCAGACATTTGTAACAGTCTTGATACTCGGATTTGAAGCTGGTATCTCCACTTTCAGTCTCACCCTGTGATTATGTTTTAAAGAATAAAGATGATAAACCACTTCAAAGGCATTGCTATTGTCAAGACGCGATTTGTCTACACCGCATAAATCCGAGAGATAATCAAAGTCTGATTCATCATCGTTACAGAGAAATTCAGCAACTTTTCCAATATAATCCTTGTTTATTGAAACAGTCAATTCACCTCTAAACGTTTTCACACCAGTTACGGCTTCTGGAAACGTCTCCTTTAATTTCTTTCCTATAGCGCTCACTTCAGCCATATTTTTATGATACCTCTAATTTAATGAATCTTAATTTCAAAACATTACATAAAAAAATATGCAGGCAATTCATGAATTGCCTCTACTCGTCCAGAACAGATTCTTTGTCTATTTTCTTCTGTATCTCCATTATTGCGTGAATCAGCGCCTCTGGCCGCGGGGGACATCCTGGCAAAAAGACATCTACAGGGATAATCTCATCCACTCCCTGGACTGTGGCATATGTATCGAAAATGCCTCCGGAAGACGCACAAGCCCCCATAGCGATCACCCACTTGGGTTCAGGCATCTGATCGTAAATCTTCCTCGTCACAGCAGCCATCTTATAAGTAACAGTACCGGCAACAATCATCAAATCTGACTGACGCGGTGAAAACCTGAATACTTCCGCCCCAAATCTGGCCAGATCGTATCTGGGAGCCACTGATGCCATCATTTCTATGGCACAGCATGCCAGACCAAAAGGCATAGGCCAAAGCGCATTTTTTCTTGACCAATTTACTACTTTATCAATCGTTGTAGTAAGTATACAATCACCAAAAAGCGTCTCTATTCCCACTCGAAACCACCTCTTTTCCAGATATAAGCATAGCAGACCAACAATATTAATATGAATATCGCCATTTCTATTAAACCGAAAAGCATCAAAGACTTATACACCACCGCCCAGGGGTATAGGAATACCACCTCTATATCAAATATAACAAACATCATGGCAATTAGATAAAATTTTACAGAAAATCTCTCCCTGGCAGTGCCTGTTGGTTCCACACCACACTCGTACGGAGAAAGTTTTTCCTCAGTTGGTTTATGGCGGCCGATAAGGGCGGAAATTACGATGTTAGAAATGGCAAAACCCATTACTACTAAGAGTAGAATCAGGATTGGAAGATAACTTATTAGCATATATTATGTATGTTTGTTTTAATTATAATAATGTATGTAACAACCTATTGTCAAAAGTTTGAATTATTATAAAAAATAACAAATTAGTCAACAAAAAATATTTTTTTCACCTTCGCCGTAACGTTGGTCAATCCCCTTCTCACTCCCAACAACTTCTCTGGCTAGTTCCATATAATCTTGAGCGCCGCGGCTTTCAGGCGCATACAGGGTTATCGGCTTACCGGAAATAGGACATTCTGCAAGTTGCGTACTCTCTCTTATAATTGTCTTAAATAACTTATCGTGAAACCTATCCCTGATCTTTTCCACCACCTTATTGCTCAAATTTGTTCTGACATCAAACATGCATGCTATTATACCTGTCACTTTGAGATCAGGATTAAGTGTATCCTTAACCAGATTTACAGTATTAACCAGAGTAACCAGACCGTTAAGAGCCAATACCTTTGTTTCTAAAGGTATAAATACTTCCCTTACCGCCGATAATGCATTAACGGTGAGTAAACCAAGTGAAGGCGGGCAATCCAGAATAATGTAATCATACCGGTTTAGTAAAGGAGATATGCTTTTTTTAAGTATGGTATCGTTTTCCAGTTTATTTGCCAGTGTTCTTTCTATTGCAGCCAGGGTAACGTTAGACGGAACAATCCACATATTTTCTACACATGTTTCCATTAAAATTTCATTTATAGTGGCGTCACCATGAAATACATGAAACATAGATTTATGCAACTCATTAATATTTATACCCATCCAGGAGCTCGAGTTACCCTGAGGATCGAGGTCTATTAAGGCAACTTTTTTGCCCAAATCTGCCAAACAAGCCCCAAGGTTAACGGCAGTTGTAGTTTTCCCAACACCCCCCTTTTGATTTATTAATGCTATAGTTCTCATCTATTTTATATGTTTCTCCAGGACTTCAATATCCTTGCTGTCGCCAACCACGACTAAAATATCTTTTGCTCCTAATACATAATCAGGAGTTGGTAGTTCCTTAATCTCTTTTTCAACAAATGCTCCTTTCTTGCCAACATCCTCTTTTACTTTTTTCATAATCATAATCACATTAACACCGTATCTGGATTTAAGACCAAGTTCTCTGAATGATTTACCAATAAAGTCTCCCTTTACCTCTATCTCCGCCAGATTATAATCCGCCCCTAACTCAATATACTCTAATACTCCCGGCTCTAAAATACTGTTAGCAACTCGAAGTCCCATATCTTCTTCAGGGTAAACGACCCTCGTAGCGCCAACTAATTTCAGTATCTGAGCCTGCAACCTGGTTCCTGCCCTTGCAACAATTTCTCTAATTCCAAGATTCTTCAAGATTGCGGTTGTCAATATGTTAGACTCAACATCCTCTCCTATACTCACAACGGCGACATCAACACCTTCAACGCCACTTTCTTTTAACGCCTCTTCATCTGTACTATCCAATTGCAGCGCCTCAGTGACAATATCCTTAACCTTTTCCACCAATGCAGGATTCTTATCTATTGCAATAACCTGAGCCCCTTTAGCCGCTAAGACCTCAGCAACCTTAAAACCAAATCTCCCCAAACCAATTACGGCAAACTGTCTCATATATTAATCAGCTCCTTCCAATAGCTAATTGGCAACTTAACGATTCCTGGAATCCCGCCAGGGCGGACGTGGACGCCTCCCCGTCCGAACGGCTGGGCCGGGCGGGCCGAAAGGGAGGTAATGTAACCTTGCTTTCGCAAGGAATCCAGTTTTTCCATAAATAAACAATAACCAAAGATTAAAAACCCAAAATACCATGTCAAAAATCAACCCACAACTATTCTTTCTTCAGGAAAACGGATTCTTTTCTCAGCAACATCCCTTCCAAGAACTAATGCCAGGGTCAATGGACCAACCCTGCCAACAAATATTAATATACTTACTATAACCTTTCCTATAGCGGTTAAATCAGGACTTAATCCAGCGCTAAGGCCGACTGTCCCAAATGCTGAAAACGCTTCAAAGATAACGGCCTTAAACGACGCCTCCTCTGTATATAGTAAAATTAAGCAAAACATTAAGATTGTTAATAAAGATAGCGTCGCAATAGAAACGGCCTTCTGTACGGTACGTCTTTGAATTGTACGCTCAAATACTTCCACCTCTTCCCTGCCCCGAAACATATTGTAAACAACTGCAATAATTACAAAAAAAGTACCTGTTTTAATTCCACCCGCTGTAGACCCTGACGAACCACCAATAAACATAAAAAAGATAAGGAACAAAACCGTAGGTGTTGTGAGGCTGCCGATATCAACTGTTGCGAATCCTGCAGTTCTGGCTGTGATAGATTGGAAAAAAGAAACAAAAATTTTATCCTTGATTGAAAACAGGTCTAATGTATTTTTGCACTCAAATATATAGAAAAGAATTGCGCCCACTATAATTAAAATTCCAGTCATCGTCAACACTATCTTGGTATGTAAATTTAACCTTCTCTTTTTATTGCCTTTGGGAAATAATGAAAAATAACCAAAAAGATTGGATAAAACTATAAAACCCAGCCCGCCGGATACGATAAGCAGTCCAATCGTAACGTTAACGACTACGTCACCACTATAATTTATCAGGCTGTTACTAAAAAGAGAGAATCCTGCATTGCAAAAAGCGCTGATAGAATGAAATATAGAAAAGAATACATAATCGCCGAAAGGTTCATTTGACCAATGGATTGCCAGTACAACGGCGCCAACAGCCTCAATAACAAATGTTGATATGATTATAAAAAGGACTGTTTTCTTTACCTCCCCATATCCGGTATCAAGCACTTCCTTCATTGCAACCTGTTGAGAGATAAGAATCCGTTTGCCAATGGCGATACTGAAAAATGTATACGAAGTCATTATGCCCAATCCGCCAAGCTGCATCAGGACTAGGATAACGATATGGCCAAATCGTGAAAAATATACAGCCGTATCCTGCACCGCCAAACCGGTAACACAAAGCGCTGATGTGGAAGTAAAAAAGGCATCCACCAGTGAAGCGCCGTTTCCGTCAACAGTTGCCGCCGGAAGCATGAGCAGGAGAGCGCCTGTCATAATAACAATAAAGAAACTTGCGCTGATAGTAACTCCAGGCTTTACGGTGAGATTTTTAAATGCGTTTCTAAACATTTATCTGTATTCTCCCAATACGGCAATGTAAGGCAAGTTTCTGTACTTGTTGTCGAAATCAAGACCGTAACCAACTACAAATTCATTCTCAATCTCAAAGCAGCAATAGTCCGGCACAATTTCTACTTCCCTCCGTGCCGCTTTGTTAAGGAGTACGCATACCTCTATTGATAAGGGGTTATGCTTCTCAATTATCTGCACAATTTTAGAAAGAGTTTTACCGGTATCCAGTATGTCATCCACAATAAGAACATGTTCATCCTTTATGCTCAGACTAATACTGTTAATTATGTCAACTTCTCCTTTTGGAAAGATAGAATCTCCTGCATAAGCATTAGCCCTGATAGTATCAATCCTGACAGGAAAAGGTATGTGTCGAATTAAGTCTGAAAGGAAAATGAGGCTGCCATTTAATATGCCGATTATAGTCAGCCCTTTGTGCTCGTAGTCTACGGTAAGCCTTTGTGCCAGTTCACTGACTTTATGTTTGATTTCAGCTTCAGTGATTAAGACCTCTCCGATACCATTTTCCATTGATATTTATTGAATGACCTTTCCTAATGGAACGGCCTGTAGAACCTGATCCATAAGTTTTAAATTGGAATCTGGTCTGAATTTCCTCTTGATTTCCATGATATTACTTATTACCATTTGAACATGGAAAATTCAATAGATATTTTTCCATGTTTACTTATTTAATATAAAAATAGATGGAAAATTTTCGGTTATATAAAGGCAATATATAGAAAATTTTCCATCTATTCTAACTGTTATACTACCAATAACTTTCTAATCTAAGATACAGAAATCTAAGGGACATCTGTCCTTCTAACTAAAAGATGGAAAGTAAGACGAGAATTCGGTTTTTAGAAAATCAAATGCGTATGAGGTCAATTGTTTTTTATTCTTGATTTCTATAAGATGTAGCTTTAGAATTACGCTTTATATATATTATATTTATGTAGAAATTTCCAGTTTATGTAGAAATCTCCAGTAATGTCCGGTTAGGTTTTTGCGTGTTTAAATGATTGCCCCAAAGCTGTCATTCCCGCATGCTTTCAGCGGGAATCCAGGATGAACGAGCCTCTTAGATACCCGATAAAGGAATTCGGGTATGACAAAAGTGGTACACGCAAAAACCTAACCGGACATTACTGAGAAATTTCATAATATTTTGCATCTCTTTTTAATAATGTTGATAAGAAAGGAGAAAAAATGAAGCAAAAGAAACAACCTCTTGATGGCATCCTGAATTTTAACGAACAACCCCATGAAGTTTCTAAAAAAGTTAATTTAACCTTGGACAAGGTTATACAATTTGATTCTTTGCCAATTTCAGGGTGGCATGATAGCCACGACGCTATAGATTCTAAATGCAGTCGTAGTTGTGTGAAAGATTGTTCTTGCGTTTCTCATTGCGCCTTCATAGTTACTTAATAATATTGTTTATCCATGAAAAAGCAAAAATGAGAATGAACGATTTAATTGTCCCCAAAGATCTTTATATCATACCGTCTGAAGAGGATGAAAACTATATTCTTTATAGGCCATCGAAACACCTTCTTGCTTTGGTAGAGCCACAAATGGCTTCCAATATAGCTGCCATTCTCAAAGAAACTGACGCTCACACGAAATCAAAACCATATGATGTAAAATATTCTTCTCTTTTGTTAGAGAAGGGGTTTTTGGATTCAGATATGAAAATATCTGAAGTTAATAATTCTGCCCAACCAATTAGACAACCTTTTTCACCCCATGAATTAACACTAGATATTACAAAAAAATGCAACATGCGATGTACTTATTGTTATTCGAATGCTGGTGAATCATCAATTTCAATGTCTGAAGAATGTGGATATAAAGCAATCGACTTTTGTGTTTTAAATGCTAAACCCAAAGGATGTTCCTTTGGATTACATTTTCATGGAGGAGGAGAACCTTCTCAAGAATTTGAATTGCTTGCTAAATTTTATAATTACGCTCAAGCAAAATGCAAAAATGAAAATATTAATTTTAAATGTAGTGTAATAACCAATGGTTTAATTTCAACAAAGGTTACTGATTTCTATATAAGGTATATGGATGAGATTACAGTCTCCATAGATGGTGATGAAATATCTCATGATGAACAGCGACCTTCTGTCAATGGTGGCCCCACCTTTAACAAGGTATATACCACATGCAAATATCTATTAAAGCATGGAAAAAAATTTAATATAAGAACTACAATTACATCAAAGAATGTTCATAGGTTAGAAGAAATTGTTGGGTTCTACATTAAAGAGTTTCCTGTACCTGGCGGTTCTATTAATATTGAACCTATTACATTGGTTGGTCGCGCTTTGGGTAAAGAGCATTTGGCTTGTGACCCTAACATTTTTGCAAAAAATTTATTTAAATCTTTGAAAATGGGGATTAATTCAAATGTAAACGTTTTTTATTCTGGTGTTTCTGGCCATTCACAACGAAAAGAATTTTGTGCTGCTTCTGCTCCTTCCTTTTCCGTATGTGCTGATGGTACGGTTACATCATGTTTTGCCTATTCTAATAAGGATGTTGTTAGAGACCTGTTTATTTATGGAAGATTTGATGAAAAAACAAATAAGTTTGTTTTTGATAATGACAAAATTTTAAAACTTCAAACATTAACGATGGATCATGATCCCTATTGTAAAGATTGTTTCTGTAAAACTCACTGTATTGGTGATTGTCCGGCAATCAGGAAGTTTGAATTGACAGACTGTTATGAATTAATAGAAAAACTAGATATGGATTTCATGAAGAACAGAAGGTGTGCTTCAAACAGAAGAGTTGTAACACTATTATTAGAGGATATGGTTCGTGGTCGTTTAAATATCTCTCCCCTTCCAAGACAATGTAAGTGTGACTAAATCAGCTAACTAGTTTAAGAAAAGAAAGTATAACAAATCACTGAAGCTAACCCCTTTATTACGTGCGGTTTTCAAGTTTTTAGATTCTATGTTTATTTTATTATTTTTCATAGTTTTCTCCGCCAAGCGGGTTAGCTTAGCTCATGCGTTAGCCCTTGAAAAACTAAAGGAAAAATTATGAAATCGAGTAGTAAGCATTGGGATACGATATTTTCTAATACGGAAGATTCAAAATTAGGATGGTACGAAAAAAACGCATTACAAGCATTGGAACTATTGAATCAAATTCCAGAATGGGAAAAATCCACAATATTTATCCCCGGAGCCGGCACTTCAGTTTTGATAGAAGAACTTTTGTCCAGGGGCATAAAATTAATTCTTAATGATATTAGCATTGAGGCTCTAAACCGAGTCAAAGACAGGCTAAATGACAAGGGTGAAAAAATTGCTTGGCTTTGCCAAGATATCGCGCAGCCGATTCAAGGTACATTGCCGGAAGTCGACATATGGATTGATAGAGCAGTTTTACATTTTCTAACTGACGAAGATGATATTAACGGTTACTTTGAGAATGTAAAATCAACATTGACAACAGGCGGTTATGCAATATTTGCCGAATTTTCAAAAATAGGCGCGCCAAAATGTGCCGGATTAACTCTTCATAGGTATTCTATAGAGGAATTATCAGAAAAATTGGGCTTGTCGTTTAAGCTTATCTCACATTTTGAGTATACTTACACAAATCCTTATGGTGACCCAAGGCCGTATATTTATGCTCTATATAAAAAGAAAATTTAAAACATAGCTAACAAATCGCTTTAGCCGACGCCAAAAAGCGGCGCGGCTGGGAATGACATGGGAATGGGGTCACACCTTGATTTGTGATTAGCGCTGCAAATCTGTATTTCTTGTTGACAAATATTAACAAAGCTAATAGAAATATTAATGAT
>ERZ1292630.776-Hain-H41-02um-R3-776-length-32595-cov-8_pt1 | contig 32595 bp, 12 predicted proteins | sample MGYA00564408_ERZ1292630 | MGnify/ENA primary metagenome ERZ1292630 (study PRJEB36523, sample SAMEA6512641) | groundwater metagenome | collected 2019-01-08 | study: AquaDiva: Metagenomics assemblies of 32 groundwater samples
ATGCGGGTCAGCACTGCGAATTGGGCGTCCGAGAGGAATGGCGGCAGGACCCCGTAGACTCGTTTCCGAGGACATCATGTGTCTGGTCTTCCGCTACCTTTCGTACCTTTTCAGTCTCGTCAAAAATAAAAAAGAGCTTCAGCGCAAATCAATCATGATTCATGGCGGCGGCTGGTTGTCCCCCCGCCATAAAGCGGGAGAGGCCCATAATCGCACGTTTTGAAGTTCGTCACATCGTGCCGCATTGTGCAGTGTGTACTTTTCTGTCCCTCAAGAGCACGACGCGCTTGCACGTTTGACAGCGCAACTGCCTGAATCCACATCGCTTCGGGTGATCCGTTGGCGCCAGCTTGCCGCACCACTTGCATCTGGCATCGGTGAACCCGGTGGCTAGAAGATCAGTCATTAACTGGTCGGGGGGTGTGAAGCGTACTTTGCCGCTCGACGGCCCTTGAAGTGTTGGGGGGAGATCGCTCGTCCAGGCGGGACTGGATGCGGGCAGTGCCAGCGGCAGGTCAACTTCTCCGCCCCCCGCTTGACCGCGGAAGGTCGGGCCCCGGAACGTTGCGAGCAATTGACGTGCTCGCAGCATTGCGGATGACTCCTCACCCGAGCTGTTTTGAGAGGAGGATTGTGCGGCTTCAACAAAGGACTGAACCGACAACGGCCTGGGATCTGCATTGACGGCGGCCAGAGGTGATGCCGGCTGAGTGCCGAGGTGGCTATCCAACAGGTGTTTCCGCAGAGAAGTTGGCGAAAGGACAGGGGCATGCGCACTCCCCAGCGCGATGCAATACGGACACTGCGCCCCTCCACGTTCTGTCAACAACAGCTGCTTGACATTGGGGACGACCGGCGGGGAGGCGACCTTCGTCGAAGCCAAGATGGCAGGCTGCATCGGTGCTGCAGCTTGGCTGTCTTCTTCAGTTTTCCTAGCGGCTACAAATCCGGAGATTTGCTGAATCAAGTCAGCGTCTTCCGCTTTCATCGGTGGGGTACTGTGTGACAATGCCGAACCGACGAGTGACATGCCGGAACGGGAAAGGAGTCTTCGCGCTTCATGCTGCAAGAACTTTGCGTGCTCCAGCGTTTGCTGGCGCGCAGATTTGCGGACCAAATCGCCGTCGGTTGTCACGGGGACGACGCGACGTGAAGAAGGCTCGGCCGCGGGTTCTCCTCCGCGGAGCATTTCGACGAATCCAACGTGCAAGCTCCGAAAGCCATCGTACAGTTGCGTTTTGGCGGCGCGGCTACCACAGAGGCACATCATCGCCGACCATGTGGGCGACTTTACCTGACGAGGAAGGGAATCGCGAAGCAGCGTCCGAAATTCATCGTCCGCCGGATCGAGACCACCCGGGCTGACCAGCACGCCCGCGGCGGTGGAAAGCAACAAGACGGCATTGACCAGAATGCCCGAGGCAAAGCGCTGAGTTGTGTCGTCCGCCGTTGATCGTTCCTTCAGCGAGCTGACGTCGAGGACGTGATTCAGCTGCCAAGGTGAGATGCTTTCCACGGTGGTTCCCCGGTCGTAACAGTAAATGACGCAACGATGGCTGCGAGAGAAAGAAACGAGCGCATCCGCGACAATAACGGTGGGCTCGATCGCCTCCATTGATAAGGACGGTGTGGTCGTCCCTTTTGGTGGCTCCGTTGTCGCCCGCTGGTCGTGTCCGCCGTCATCCGAAGCGTAGTACGTGGCATAGCGGCACATGTCCGGAACAGACGGCTCCTCTCCACACCAGATGAGGACCGCGAGTCCGTCAATGTGGTAAAGCACATCGTCCGTAACCCCGCTTGACAGCATGATCAAACGAGGGTGAGGGATCAAAAACCTCCTTTGACTGTTTGTGGCATAATTCCTCTACCATGGCCTTTTGCCGACGCACGTTGCTCACACGTTTTTTTTTGGAGAAAAAAACGTTTTTCTTGCCCTCATTACCAAAGCACCCCTGTAAATTCAACAATTTGTGCAAGGAGCAACGTTCCCACCGCGGCGGCAAACGACCACATCGGCCACGAGAAGTCGGTCCGCACGCGATACAGGGGCGCAATAATAGGCCCTAGGACGTAGTCCATGAAGCTAGGCAGCTGCACCAATGCCGCGCAAAGCGCCACCAGCATGGCGTCCGACGCGGTCCACGACGCGACGATGTGCAGCGACGGCCTGAGCACGAAGATCATTGGCGCGAATACAACGGTCGCCGCCGCAAGCAAGCGGACGAGCGTTGGGACGCCGAAGGTGAAGCTCGCGGTATCATTGATCAGGGAAACAGTGGTCGCATTGACTTTGACCACAACATCGGCGCTCGTCTCCTGTTCGTATTCGACGACTTCACGCTGATCCGTCAAGATGAGCTGCCAAATAGAGTACGATTTCGAAGGCCCCGTCACAAGAGACGCTGCCCCGTCGTATCGGCACGTCAAGACCCCAGGAAAAGAGGGACCGGAGTTTTCGGGGCTGCTCGCCGTCGGTGGCATGAGCGGAATCAAAATGAGTGCGGCGTGGCACAACCCAAGGCACACGTACAAACACGTGGCCGCGGTGAACGTCACGACCATCTCGGACGCGACAAGCCGAGGAACGCTTGGAAACGTCAACGTAAACACGCGCGACGACGACGATGCTTCCTGCGTCGTAGCACGCTCATTAAGTGACAGTCCTGCGTCTGCCACGGCGGGTGTTCCATACGACGCAGGATCAAGCGAATTCTCTACCACACGCGGTACACGACCTCGCCGCTCTCGTGCGACGATGTTGCCCAGCACGATAGATAGCACGGTCCCTGCGATGAAGAAGGAGTAACTCGGTAGGAGCGTCACGTTTTCGACCCCAGGAATGGGCATCAGGACCGCAAAAATGAGCATGACGAAGGAGTCAATCAGACTCCAGCGGCCGAGGAGGTCGATGAGCCGCAAAGCTAGCGATGTCGTTCGACCCAGCACGACATAGAAAAGCACCATCACGACGATTTTAAAGTAGGGGTAGAAGATGCAGAACACCGCAACGAAGGACGCGAGCGCGTATATCCCTGCTGCCCAGAGATCGTGAATCGTGGCGGCGAGGTTAAACACATACCAGTTGATCTCGTCGCCAAAGACCACCACCGCGGCTGACGTCGTGTTGGCACTGACGAAGCACAAGACGGCGCATGCCGCGAGGAGCACGACGGCCATGTCAATTCTGCACGCCCGGGAGTTGAGGTCCGCCCGGTACTCCGGTGAGCGTGCTTGCATCTCTTTGATCAATGGCATACGAGTAGGCAGCACATCCGTGGCCGCCGCGTTGACCCTCCGACGCATTGCCAGAACGACGCAGAGCGTCCCGAGCACGAGGCAGGCGGCCGCAGCTGGTCCGATGATCTCGGATCGTGGCCATGTTCGAACCGCATGGTGAACGGGCCACGTCACGTTGCGCACGGATAGCGGCGTTGAATCGCTTCTGTGAACGGCACCGGGGCTCACAAGGTCTACCCAGGACGGCACCGTCCACTGGGGCCACACCACGTCGGCCATCGCATTCAGGACCCAGGCCATGCCAGGACCCAAAGCGCGCCCAAACGCCGCGTCCAGCGCACCGGACGCGTGCGTCAAGTTGAAATTGAAGAAGAAGATGGTCGTTTTATCACCAACCAGAAAACATTGATTGGAGTTTTCAGGATGCTGCCCGCCGACCCAGGGGGTGACCACCTGACTCGCCTCGAAAGGGCAGGTGTAGTTCGGAAACGCGACATCGAATTCAACAGTCGCGTTCGGCGGCAGCCGAAGCGCCAATGATCGAACAAAGCCGGCCATGAAGGCCAAGGCGCTCGGATCCAGCCCGATGGTTCGCAACACGGACAACATCATGCGACGATCAATGAACAGACCACGGGGGCCAAAAGGCGAAGGCAGATAGCCGTGGTCGCTGTCGATCGTCGCGGACAGTCCCAATGTGTGACCCCGGAGCTGCGCATTCCAACTGGCATTGAAGAGAGACAAACGTTTGACGACATTTCGAGTCGCCCGGAAGTAGCGACTGGCAGATAGTGGTAAGAACACCAAGGGCAAGCCCGGGGCTGCTTCGCTAGGAGAGGTGCGGTCGTTGCTGACCACCACTTGCGGAGGGGGGAAACCGAACGGTGACGGAACTCGCGGCACGACGGTGCGATTCAAGAAGAGGCCCGTGACGAGATCGACCGTGACGTTGCACAGCAGTCGGGGAAGCGCCTCCGCGATGTCGTGGTCGATTGTCGGTGGCATCGGAATGCCGAAGACGACGATCTTATCCACGAGAGGAGCCGGCACATCGCAGGCCGTACTCGCCACGTCGACGATCGTACACGCGTCTTCATCGACACTGGACGACACAAAGGTTGCCGCGAAAGAAGAGTGATTGCCCAGCGTCACGCCGAAGCTGACGTTTCCCAGCGCCCAGCCGCCCACGACGACGGTCGCTGAGCACGTCAACGTTGCCGCGGCGCTCCTTTCCGCAGCAGTATCGTCGTCGTCGTTGCCCAAGGAAAACGACATAGCGCTCGGAATGGAAACGTTCGCGGCCAGAAATGGCACGGCGAACGAATGACATGCGATGTCGTTGATGTAGTCGCCCTCAGAGGAGGAGGCGAGAGGGATGCGAACGTCAGGAGGGAGTCGAAACGGTGGCAGCGTAAAGGCGGCCAACGCGATGGCGAGCGAGGCGCAGCCGAACATTGCTCGTCGTTCGATCGAGCAGGTTAATGAAACCTTCACCGCACTGTCAACATAGCGGGCGAAATCGCCTGATTGGTGCCCAACGCACAAGCACCCGCACCACCAGCCCACCATGACTCCGTGACCGTCTATGCGAAAAAGAAAGCGTTACCAAAAAAAGTATCCCTTCAGAGCGATCTAAGTGCGGACAAAAGAGGGCGGCGCTGTGGAACTGAGTAGCCAGCCAGCGACGAAAAACCACGCCCTGAGCTCGACGCAAACACGAAGACGATCTTCTATGGCGGGAAAGTAGCTAGAAAGCAGCCACATCTGATACGTCTTTTGGCGATCGGTTTCCACCGAAGCGACGAGCAGCGACGTCACGACGCAGCCGGCAAAGATGATGAACTGAAAGTTGGCTAAGTGCGAAGCAATACTGCTCGCGGCACTGACGACGAGGTCAACACCTCGGGGATCCGATCCTTCGTCTGCTCCGCTGCCGGCCGGGGTAGTTCCGAGTACGGCGGGTTTGGGTTCCGGGGATTGCGCCTGAACGCGAAGCCGGGCGACCGACGCCGCGCCAGCGCCTTTCGCTGCCACTGAAGTTCCATCGCCAAGCACGACGAGCCGCGACGTGCGTTGACGCCTGAGCGCCGCTCGATTGCTGTGTGCGAGGCTGTGCGCGAGGGGCGCTAGCGACAGGATCACGCAGACGAGCGAGACGGTGGTGTAATACAACGTGAGCTCGCGGTAAATCGGCACGTACCGACGCAAGTATGTCGACACGTTCAAGACAGGGTCCACGCCGATGCGTGCCGCCACGTCTGTCAGTCGCACGCCATTGACGTAAGTTTCGTTGAGGCGGTAACGCAGCACCGATCGGGCAAACGTGGAATCGGTGATTCCTGAAAAGGAGAGGCCTTGTCCCGACGCCGCCGCGGGTGCTGCGGTGGTGGTTGTCGGCGGGTCGCCGCTGCTCGAGACCGTCGTCGTGGCCGGAGCGACGAGCGCAAGGGTTGAAAGAGGCGCTCGTTCCTTGAGGATCATAGCGAGCGCCGCGTCGCCCTCTAGCGAAAGAATGGGTCCGGACGGCACGTCGTAGTAGCCCGACAGAATGAGAAGCAGGAACATGGAGAATCCAGCTGTGAAACCGGAGATTAGCCGAAGGGCCGTGCGAGCGTGACCTAGGGACGTCACCACGACGGGCTCATAGAACTTCGCGTCATCAGGCGTCGACCAAAAGCTCAGGAAGGATTGCAACGCTCGCTCGGCTTGAGCCTGCAGTGCGTGCTGATTCAGCTGCCGCTGTTGCTCGGCGCGCTGATACTGCTCCAAGGTCAAAAAGGTACCGTCAACGTTTTCTACGACAACGTGCGTTTGATGCGGCCGCCGGCGAACATCGCGAGGCGGCAGGGTAGAGGTCGGCCCGGAAGCCACGGGTGGCGCCCTCGTCATGGGTAGCACCCCGTCGATCACCGAAACGGAATCCTGCACGTGCCAAGGCGGATGAAGCCCCTGTGCAACCGGCTGGTCCCAATTCGTCGTCGCGTGCAACGGTGCATTCACATCCGGCGTCACATTCCCGCCGGGCTGGGACACGGGCATGCGAACCATGCTGCTGCTTCCGGCATGATGATGGTGGTGCGTTGGCGGTTGCGCAGAGGATGGCGGCAGCCGCAACGAGGAAGGCGCCCGGTTCAGCATTGACGGCTGAGAAAAAAGAAGAGAAGAACCGCGCCCCCAATCGAGTAGCTGCGGACGGGGAAGGGAAAATAAATCGGTTTGTCTCGGCGCGATCATGAGAATGCCTTGATCGGTTTGCGTCTCTTTCGCACGAAACTTTTACTACAGAGTCAGGAAGCACCGACTGCACACGCGAACAGGTCCGGTAGCGTCTTTGTCCACCTTCAGTCGTATTTGCAAGCGAGGAACAGCGACCGATCGCCCACCACAGGTGTGACAAACCGACCGGCAGCACATCCGACATGTGTGCCGACGTCGCAACAGGGTGAACGCGGCGGTACAAATATAACAAGCGTCTGCTTCCTCCGCAGGCAAAAAACCAGGATGCACGGCGGAGTCGGCTGCCGCCAGCGTTGAGTCGAGTACCGTCCACTCTGCGCCACCAAGGGCTTTGTGCCCTGGTGTTTCGAAGGCGAGCTCCCCGGCGCGCAGGCGAGCTGCCGCCGTGGCATCCGCCGGCGACGTCAGCACCTCCTGCACGAACGCTTTGACATAAGGAGATAACCGCTGATCCGAAAACGGCGGCAGTTGGGCCTCCCCCCATCTGGATGCGACACTAGCCCAGACAAATAGAGGCGGCGCTAACGGGTCGACTCTTGACCCCATCGCCACAACAGCCGGTCGACACGACGACGTCGTAGGTGAGAACAAGTCTTGATACCCCCCGCCGCAGAACAGACCAGACCACAATCGGTACTCCCCAATGCCCAACCGCAGCGGGATGATCGCATCCCTTCGCGATACGAGTTCGTAGACGAGGGGGCCGTCGTCCATTAGCGGAAGTCCACCACAACGCCGCTCTTCTGCGATCGTGAAAAAGTCCTCTAGTGTCATGCGCCGAACTTTGGACGTATCGTGGAGTGCCGGAGGCGACGCGACACGTTTACCCTCCGCTGGCCACCGGCGTCGCCACTTTCCTGAAAAGTTCGGATTGATCCAACAGAAAATCTGTGACAGGTCCGCGCTTGCTGCGGCGAGTGGAGCAGCTGCATGCCGCTGCTCGACGTCGGTGGCGGAGCGGCCGATCGCCGTCGTCTTCGGCGAAGGCGCGCCAGACAACGGTGTGGCTGATCGCACGGGGGATGGCGCGAGTTCGTCGTCGTCTTCGTCAACGACTGGCTTCGCGGCGGAATGGGAGAGGCCAGCCTCCTCTGCGGCGGATTCCGAGTCGCTATCACTCAGTGAAGGGAGAGGTTTCGCGGTCGTTGGTGCGGACGAGCGCCGCTGAAAGCTCCACGCCTCGAGCGTTGCTTGATGCAAGGACGACATCCCTGCAAATGCGACTTTGACACTGGACACGTCCTGCGTCGGCGGAAGCCCACCGAACGTACCGTCGGATCGATGTTTTTCGCACTCGATTCTCCACTTGATGAATGCCCACACGGATCCCGTGGCGCACGGCACGCCGCCTCGGCGCGACCTTCCGCGATGGGTGTTGAAAAAGAAGCTACCGAACGCGCCATTGTGGACCGACTCCGCGAGAAACAAAAGAAACGCCGGGGTGAACTCGAAGTCGTCGGAGGCGAGCGACGAAGAGGAGGCATCGTTCGGCGGACTCCCACCGCTCCGGGTATGGGGAAGGAGCAGCTGGTAGACGGCATCCAAAAATTGCACGAACACGGGACTTTTCTGAGAGTGAATACGGTTGCCTGCGTTATCGTCGTTGTCGGCGTCCAGCTGCACGTCACCACCGGACTGTTGCTGCGCATAGACGTCGAGCGAGGGAAGATTCGCACCGGAAGGTGAAACGGCATCCGCAGGGAGGAAGTCCGCACACGCTAAAAAGTTGCTCTGCGAAAGGGCCAATGTGAATTGATTTCCGGACATTGCCCCGACACCGCCGTTGGTTGGCTCCACGGCGGGAGGGCCGAAAGGTGTTTCTGGAGGAGCGGCGAAGACCTTCGCGCTACCGCCGTAGGCAGCGCTTTGACCAATGCGATCTGCGAACCGATGTCCCATCTGCAGCCATTCGCGTTCCACCAGAAGACAGAATCCTTCAATGGTGCGGTAGTAGGGATCGCACAGCAGCATGGCCAACGAGGTGACTTGTGGAGTGCGGTCCCAGCCATCCGAGCAATGCACCACCACCGCGTCTCCCACCACGGCGCGATGTTCCGGCAACTGGAACTGTGGACCCAACGAGGCGCCATCCTCTGCTGGAGGGTGGCCGTAGACGACCGCCGTCGTGGAAGCCCCTGTGGCTCGCATCATCGATTCGGAAGCCCCGGTCGCCTCGGACCCCGCGTCATCGACAAGCGAGGTCGACGTGGCAGCGGCGCCGACCGGGTAAGGAAGCGCGTCGAGCACGTTGGCGTTGTCCGCGGCGGTGAGAACGTTGGCGACGCGGCTCGCGGAGCACAGGAGCTTCATCACCAACATGGGCCAATTCGATGCCTCCATTTTGCTCCAGAACGCCTGATGGGCGGGGGTGCCGTGGATGAGGCCCCCAAACATGCCACCGACCGCGAAGATGCCCCCGACACCGCCTGACGACCCCGTCGCACCTCCTGCGCCCGCACCGGCGACGTGGGCCGCTACGTTGGCCGCGACGTGACTCTCAAAGGATGGAGCACGGTGGAAATGAGATGGGACGATCGGCGCGCGGTTGTCGGAGGAGGGCATCTGCAACAGGACGACGGGGTCCGGAGGCCGACTGATGGCCGCCGCGCGTAATCGCAGCCCGAGTGAATTGAGCGCGTCGCTGACGTCGTGAGTCAACGGTGTTTGACACTGCACACAGAGATGGACCAACTTTTCGTAGGCAGATCGCACTCCGTGAATATTGTCGAGCCCAAGGAAGACCAGCTCCGCGTTGGCGTAGTGGGCCGTGTCCTCGTAGCCACCTAGATTGACAAGATTGGCGGTGGCCGCTGCGCGGCTACGACAGTCGAAGAAGAGCAACTTCCGAGATTGACCGGAGGAGGCGGCAAAGAGGGTCGGCTTGGGTCCCGTGGCATGATTGACCGTCGACGACGCTGCGGCGATGGCGGTCGCCGAGCCCGTGGCAACGACGGGGTTCACCGTCGCGGACAACGCTTGGAGGCCGACACCGCTGGCCTGCTGACTGGCAGCCACGCGTCCCTCGAATTCGTCGTAGTCGGCATGGTCGAAGGACGGTGGGGGTATGAACGCGCTCTTCGAGGCGACGATGACGCTTCCTCGGCGCGACGACGATGATTCTCCCGCGGTGATGGTAGGCGCTCGGATCCTGGCGCCAGATGGGCCGTCCGGGTCGGTGGTACTTCGCACGTCCGTCGTGACCTCGTCCTCTGCTTCGATGGGCCGGTTGAGCATGGCGCAATAGGCCTCATCGGCCAGACTGCGGCCTTGCTTGCCGACCTTGGGTTGTGAGCATCGAAACAAACTCGCGCCTGTGCGTCGATGGACCCAAGCCAGTAATGGAATGCGACCGTTGGCTCGGAACTCGGCGCACTGCAGCAATAACTCGCGGTCCGCCCGGGCGGGCACGATAAGTGCCGTCGGATAGGTCGCGAACACCGTGGCAGCGGATGTGGGCTTCCACGTTGCCGACACTGACGGCGGGGCGACAGCGGATGCCGCGGTGGCGGGTGGTGGCAACAGGCCGAGCATGTCCTCAACTTTGAACGGCCTAGCGGATGGCGCCAGGGGCTCGTCACGGTACGCGTCCCCTGTGGCACCCGCGGGATCGCCGCTTGGCCGGTAGGTCGACGACGCGCTTCTATCAGACTGCCGTCGCAACTCCCGGTATGGGTCATACATGGCCCACAATGGATCGACGAACGTTACAGACTGTGGACCGCTTGGGGCGATAGGAGTGCTAGGAGGGGACGTCACGCCCCCCACCCCCAGGGTATCACTGGCTGCCTTGTCGCCGCGACTCAACAGAGGCATTAGGCACGGCACCGTGTCAATGACGTGGCGGTCGTTGCGATGACCGCTGCGGCTTGCATCTCGTGTTCCCCTGCCCGCTGATGTCGCGTGTATCCAGGCACCGAAGTTTTCCCGCTGCCAGGCTTGAAAGTAACTAAACGCGAAGCAATGGCGAATGTGAGATGGCACGCGCTCGAGAATGTCGCTCGCCAGCTGCCGGAGCCGGCCGCCGTCGAAGCATCCAATCCGGATTTGAAGCGGCAGTCGCGTGTGGATGTCTAGAAAATATTGCTGCTGCGGGAAACGGGCCGTGTGGGATTGTTGCAGCCACGCGCCTGAAACCGTTAACCGTCGGTTTCCGGGTCGCAAAGGCGGATCCAGGACGGGGGTGCCGTAACATGGAGGCATGTGAGATGCCACATAGCGCAAAATGTCGGCCGCCACCTCGTCCGGGTCGCGCTGTCGTCGATCCGCTTCCTCCCCATGCTCAACGTCGCTCGACGGTGCATCGGCGCTGTGGGGAGGCGGCGGTGGGCTAGCGCGGGAGGGCGGGGAGCTGCGCCGACCGCCCGTTTCATGCCCGAAAATGCAGCGAAGATGGGCGACGTCCGGAGTGAGACACGCGGCATCCACTTCCACGGCGATGACGGGATGCAGCGGCGGCGTCGACGTCGTGCTGGTCGTGCCCGCAGGGCTCCCGAAATGCCCTGCAGGAATTGCCGACGTCAACAAGGTCACCCCCGTTATGGCCGCGAGGGGGATGACCGTCTGAGTGACGGCTGAGACTCGCCATTGAAGCGCCGTCGGTAGCATCTCGCCGGCGACCAAGACGTCAAGTTTCTCCTCGTCGACGTGCGTCACGTGCAGCGCAAAGTTTGTCAGCGACACGCGAGATATTAATTTTGCGGGAAGCGCGGCCGTCTCGAGCACGGTGGAGGCCGACTTGCTCGAAGATGCGTACCGGCGTGCGCACAGCCGACGCCACGCCAGGGCACGATGAAACAGAGCATCCGGCGACGATTGCACGGCCTCCGTCAGCTCCCGAATGGGGTAGGACAAGCAGCGGCCTCGTGCCCCGAAGGAGTACGCTGTCGGACTCGCGAGAAGCGGATAGAAGTACAAGAGCGGCACCGAGTGTTGCGGGTCTGCTTCATGCCCGATGGTGAGGCCACCGCCGTCGCTCGAGGGAGCCCGGTTACTTGTGCCCGCCGCGTGCGCCGGTTCGGCCGCCGATCCGACGGCATTCGAACCGCCGCTTCCCGTCGCCGCGGACGAGCTCGCCGAGGAAGGCAGTAGCCACATTGGAGACTCTGATGATTCGAACACTGTGACCGTCGTTTCGCCGGGAACGAGCAGCGCAGGGGGGACGCGCCTCCTCAGGCCTCGGCCGGAGGACATCCCTGTGGGCGACAACGACAAGAGAGAGAGAAGAGAGAGACAGGAGTCAAACCGACGGTGTATTTCCTCCCCTTTCACAGCATCATGGTTTCCTCAGCCCTTGAGCGACCATGAAGCAAAACCGTGATAGAGTCACGCACCGTCCGATGTGTGTCGAGTGGTGGCTTCGACCAGGCGCGCAAAGATGAGACGAGGGGGCAAAGAAGAGAGAAAAAGGGGGAACCGACCAAGCCCCTGGAATCGAGAGACCATAGCAGCAGCAGGTTAAGAAAAAGTGCGCACAGAAGGAAAATGATGAAACGGGCTGTCCATCCCACGCGCCGTGACAAGACGAGACGGAAATGGGAGGTCGCGGCGGCTACTAGCAGAGGAGGGTTCCATGTGAGGGGTGGAAGATCTCCGCGAAGGTTCACATCCATCGGCGTGAACCCTGCTCGATCGCGATTCACAGTGGCAGAGGTTGTGGTGATTCACACGTTTAGATTTTTCCCTGTAGCGGTTTCCAGCTGGCTAGACAGAAAAAGAGAGGCAAGAGCGAATCGGCAAAAGTGGCAAGCAGGGAGGGTTGTTAGTAGTGCACACAGACAGTCCTTTCTATGTTCCAATTGAATGGTCACATGAGGACGCCGAGGTGTGATCGATACCAAAACGGTTCTTAAAGTTCGCGATTGTGAAGATCACTCGCCGCTGGGTTGGACTGCTTGGATGCGGGGGTCATCTCCCTCGGACCGCGCGCGGGCATCCGTCGGCAGTGAATCACCTCGCCTTGCGCGTTCACAAAGCAGTGCTCCAGCATGATTCTGCCGTGGCCGCCATGTCGACTGGATTCTCGCCACATCCGGTGAATCGCAAATCCGCCAGGCTCAATCTCAGGTAGGGTCGTACACCAGCGCTCCGTGAGGTTCGCGACGGTATCCTTTTCCCACCCACGGAACGTACACTTGTAGGTGGTGGCTCCGCGACCGAGGCCGTTGCACATGAATACGAGACCGCCACCGTTACTCTTCGCGAGGTTGTCGGCATCGTGGGTGACCTCATCGGCCGCCGGAGGCAGCCAGTGCGTCAACGAGCCATCCACACTGAAACTACCGAAGTGCATGTGCCCGAAGGCATAGAGGCTCACACGATGTCGGCGGAACAATGCCACGAGATACGCGTCGAGTGGCGGATGCCGATAATGCGTGGCGGATGCGATGTTGTGATGCCCCAGGACAATGATGGCGTCGAGTGAGGCGTTGTGAGAGGCCTCCGCCAAGGTTGCTTCCAGCCACGCCTGCTGTTCCTTGTGCATGCAGAGGTAGTGGTCCTGCCCACGAACGGTGCACTCCAACATGGATACGGTGTCGATCACGATGACTCTTAGAATCAAAGGAGGTGCTGTCGTGTTCGCCGCGGCGTCATCGAACGTTGTTGGGTGCACGTTGACATCACGACCTTCGCGAAATTCAAACTTCCCGCCACGACCTGTGCGTGGCCGTCCGTCGAAGGCGACGTCAAGGGTGTAGTAAAAGTTTGGCATCGTCCACTTCGTACCATCCACGTCGAGCCGGTCGTAGTCCACTTGAGCTTGGGCGTTGCTCGCTCCAATTTGGTACATGTTGCCGTAGTCATGGTTGCCGAGGACGCCAAGCCAAGGAACCTGGAGCGACGCATGCTGGTAGAACTGGAAGAACGTCTCTCTCCACCTCGGGTCGCGGGGGTCACTGATGCCTTCGTAGTAGAAGTTGTCTCCGAGTGCCGCCACGAAACGTAACGCACCGCAACCGACGGGTGGTGGTGGGGCGTCTGCTTGCTTTGCGAGGGGAGGTGCGGCTTTGCTCATCGTCTCAGCAATGCGTCGCACATGCGCGTTGCGCGCGCCCCAGTCGCCCATGCTGAAAAAGCAATCCGGATCAGCCGTGGAAATCGGGGAGGCTGCCATCGCCACCGACAGCCCTACCAGGACGCAGCAGACGCGTAAAAACCATTTGGCCGACCCGCGACGCACGAACATTCGGTCTTCAAAAAAAAAAACCACCGGCCGATAATCTGATACTAACTGTACGGAAAGTGAGCGACCAGGGAACCACACACGAGTCAATCGGTGGAAGGGGAATACCGTAAAGGGCCCCCCACGTAACTGGGTCAGAGGGGGAGGAGGAGGGTGACTGGGGGAGATCATGTCCACTCGGGCTCAACAAGTGTGTCATCGCTCACGTGAAACCACTCCAAGGACAGCAATGCCTCAGCCGTGAGCCGCCGACTCGCTTCCATGTGAAAACAGCCTTGCAGCACGGCCGTCAACAACGGGTCACACACCTGTGGCAGCCCGGTCGGCGCGGTGCTGCGGCTAAGGGCGTACATGATCGTCATCAGCTGCTGGGCGCCGTTGTGATCGAGCGACGCCGCGACACCAACCCGCCAAGTTCGCTGGCCGAACATTTCAAGTATGAGGCAACCCACGCTCCAGATGTCCGCGGGAGGGCCGTAGCGTTCGTCTCGCAGCATCTCGGGAGCCATGAACTGCGGCGTGCCAACCAGCGTCCGGCACGATGCGTCGTCTCCGCTCGACCCGACCCCCGGGGTGGCATCCGGCGGGGAGGGTGGCGGCTGCTTTCCGTGGTGGTGCGGACGTGATTGCGATAACGAGGCGAGGCCGCGTGAACAGCCGAAGTCGCCGAGTTTTGCGTCGCCCGTCGTCGACAGGAACACATTATCGCCTTTGATGTCGCGGTGCACAATGCGGCGCTCGTGCAGGTATTGAACGCCCTGCAAGACCTGCTGCGTGTAGCGACGCACCAACGTAATGGGCAGTCTTGGCCCGACGGCGCCCACGCTGCGAAGTTGTCCGAAGAGCGGAGTACAAAACGAACGCGTTCCGACCATGGCTGCACCCCTCGTTTCCGGCGTCACTGCACAGAGGGTAGTCAGGTTGTGTTCGGGTGACCCCGCCGACCCGTTGTGCGCAGCCACCGCTGGCGCCATTTTCCGGCGGAGGGTGTTCACCGTGCCGTTGGGACACAGCTCCAAAAAGATCTCCACCTGAATACTATTCACGACCGGCGCGGCCGATCCGTTGGCATCCTCGTCCCCGGCTTCGCCGATGTACTTCGTCTGACATCCGTAATAGTGCACCACGTGCGGGTGGGAAAGTTGCTTCAACATCGACACTTCCTGAACAACCTCGCGAGCGCCGTGAGCGGCGGAATCTGCCTTTGCAGCCACCCCTCCCGTCGGGCCAAATCCGGCTGCTCCGGCGCCCGTTTCCGGTTGAAAGCTCAGCTGCTTGACCGCAAGAAAGCGGCCCTTGCGTGTCACTCCTTCGTAGACCATTCCGAAGCCACCAGAGCCGAGCAGTCGCAGCGGGCACCAGTGCAAGAACGATATCGTCCTCAGATCAAGGCCACCCTGTTCGATGTGCACAATCTCGTCCTGCAACCACGGCCCCGTGGTCGTCTCACACAGGATGATGCCGCTCGTGAAGCAGGTGTTGCTGACGACGCATGACCAACTCGCTGTCGCGGAGCCCATTTGTAGTGGGGAGGCCGCCGTGTCTTGTGGTAACAGGCGACCACCATGCGACCCACGTGGTTTGAACGCATCCTTCGACGCGCCATCCACGACGACCGAAGAGAGAACGCCGGTCGAAAGGGGCCGACGGGCTTGCGGTTGATGGGGCAGCGGCGATTTTAAAAGGGCGTCGGCTAAGGGAGTGCGGGCTCGCAAGGCGCTGTTCGCCATCAAGTGGCCGCTGGATGAGTCCGATGCCGCGGCGTGCGAATGCTTCGTTCCTGCCTTTGAGCCGCCGCCGCCCGGGGCAGTGACGATTCTAATTGACTCCGTTTCGACAGGCGGCTTGACGATGACCTTGAGGAATTTGTCTTTGCCGTTCCAAAAAGCGTCCTTCGCCAGCTGAAGGGTGGCCTTGGAGTGGACCAACTGCAAAGCGGCTTCCGCCCCGGACGTGTGGCCCTTCGCCTTGCCCCCAGAAACGACAAAGTACACTTCGGCCAACGACTTCGCGTTCGCGCCCCGTCGTGACGGGAGTCCCATGTGCCGTCTCACGTCGGATAAAAAGGAAGGCAGCGTCACATCGTTTGGCAGCCGCAGGATGCGGACACTCGCATCACCGTGCAGCTGCACCTTGAGCGCCAACGGATCGACAACGTCGTCCTCCTCTTCCTCCTCCTCCACCACCTGGTCGTCTTCGTCACCGTCATCGTTATCGTCATCGTCGTCGCCGTCGTCTTCGGCATCGTCCTCGTCTGTTTCGTCGCTTTCGTCGGATTCGGTATCATCCTCGGACCCCTCCCCGTCGCTTTCCTCCTCGCCATCCCCGTCACCACCGCCCCTCCGTTCCCCATTTTCTCGCTGCAGCGCCGGTTGCATGACGCTGCAGTTAGCCCGCCGTTGTTGTTCTACGGCCTCGGCACGGACCTTCGTCGGGGAAGGATCGGGAGTCGCGGACTCGTCGACAATGGTGCTGCCTTGGCGCGGAACGCCGCTGAACACCGCTGAATCAAGCGATGTGCGTGGAAGATTCGGCTCTTCTTCAATGTCGGAGGCGTCCTTCGTACTTTTTTGCGGCGGGCGCGGAGGCGGCCTCGTCGCAACGCGATCCCGGATAGGGACACCCTGGGATGCTGCCGGTTTCGTCGTTCCCGCTCCCATCGTCGTTCTTGCCACCTGCCCTCCTTCGGCGCTGCTGCTCGACTCGTAGTCATCGCTGTAGGCCGGCACAGAATCTTGTCGACGCATTCTTCAACTCTTGGGTTTTGCAGATAAAAGGTGTAACCCAAGGCGACAAACTCTGTCGGGGTGCGAACAACAACACGTTCTGGAAATTTAATTTGGGAAACAGTTTGAAACGCAAAGAAAAAAGAGGCAAAGGTTTGTGCGGGGAGAATCTAATAGGAGGTTCATCCTCCTCCGCCGTTTCATGCCTGGGCACCGACGGTTTTAGCTAGCTGAGCGGCGGCCTGCTGAGCTGCCCTAAACATTTCAACAGCGTCTAGCTTTGGCGTTGCGACCTTGCCAGCCGCTTCGACCGTGGATGACCCGTCCGCGGCGCCCACTGCGATGACGGTTGCCGACTCAGGGGGGGCTGCCTCGGTGAAATGGGAAGACGTTTTCGCGGCGCGCCGCCATTCGCCACTGGGATCGATGATCGCCACGGCGTCTTTGAGCCGACGATACTTCACGGCAAGAGTCGCCTCTCGCTTTTCGGCACTGCTCAGAGCGGCTTGCAGCAAGCGTTGCTTGTCCCTTCCCTGCTGCCACTGCGTGTCTAGGGCGTTAGAAAGCAGTTGCTGTTGGCGCTCGTGAGAGCGTTCGGCGTCCATCGCCTGCTGTGTTGCGGATGCCAACTGCACGCGGAGCAGCTCAGCGTCTTGCGTACCACGGTTCGCGACGGTTGCCTCCTTGTGCAAGGCATCAGCCACCAGGGAGAGGCGCTGCACCTCGTTGATCGCGCTCTGGGCCTCGACTTTGTATCCGAGAGCTTCTGCGGCGAGCGCTTCCGCGCGATCCTGCAATCGGGCATTTTGTTGGGTGACGGCAGAGATGTCCACCTCCAGCGCACTGATGCGGCCAAGGAGCAACTGTGCGCTTTGCTCTGCCGCGCGTTGCGAGTCGTGCGCGCGCGTTTCCGCGGCTTGTCGCGCGTGCTTTTCCTCCGCCAGCTCTCCTTCGAGTGAGTCGATATGTCGCTGCAGGGCAACCTCCTGCTTCCCATGCTCTTCGCGGCATGCACGGAGCTGACGGGTCAGCGCCCTTTCCGTGGAGGATGCCATGTCATTGAACCGAGCCACATCACGTTGATGCGCGTAGGTGATCTCGCGATGCTCTGCGGTCGATGCGATGGTGCGTTTCTCCAATTCTGATTCGTGGGTCTCCAGGCTAGATAGAAGCCGCTGGACTTCCGCTTCCAACTCACGACGGTCTCGTTGACCGTCTTGTTGCGCCTGCGACAACGCGCCACGAACCAGCGCTAACTCCCCATTGGCCGCATCGAGACGACTCTCCATCGCCCGGAGGCGTTGATTCGCGGTGTCAAGTTTGGCGACCAACCCTTGCCGCTCAAGCGCGGCCCGTTGCGAGTCCGTTTGAACCATGACCGCCGCCAACGACGAGCGATTTCGCTCCTCGCGTAAGGCAAACTCCGACCGGCGAAGTGCCTCCAGTGCGGCCAGCAATTCAGATCGCAATAGTTCGTTGTCGGCGGACGCATTTGAACTGACCACCGAAGCCAAAGGAGGAGGCGTGCCGTCGCGTCGATCGTCGCTGTCGGGGGCTTGCGCATGGCTGTCGACGCTAGCACAGCCGACATCGTCTTCGCGCTGGTCCCGCCCCTGCCTCGTGCCGGCGGCACGCCGAGCAGTCGCTGAGGTTGTTTGGCCGTGCGAACTGAGGCCCCGAAGACGCGCGACTTCGTTCACCAGCTCCTGCACCTTGACCCCGAGCAGCACTTTTTCTTCCACCCACCTGGTGCGCTCGTCGCGCATGCGCTCGTAGTCCACGCGACTGGCCGCAAACAGCGTCGAAAGCTTCTCGTTCTTCTCCACCTCCGCGGCCAGCACGTCGCGATCTGTCGTGACGCGCTGCAGCTCGTCCTGGAGCTGCTCGTGCTGACGTTGCATTTGAAGTACAACATCATGCCACTTGCGGCGCATTTCTAATAGTTGCTCGGGCGAGGCCCAGTGCTTCAAGTCGACGAAAGGCGAACGGTCTTCTTGACCGTGCTCACCATCTGCCGGAGACGACGCCGTTACCGTGGTGCCCCCAGACGGGTGGGAGCTGGAGACGTCTGGCTTGGACGAGTCTGCTGAGTCCTTGCCGCTCATACCCCCTCTCGTTTCCTCACTAATGACCAAACTCTTCTGGCTGTTTTGGGTTGCCAGGAAAATATCGATAGACACATTTTTGAAACCTGCCGATTGAGTCGTTGCCCAGAAAGAGAGGGGCGGACGGTTGAGTGACGACTTGGACCCACGGCGGAAAAGCTACTACTAGTAAAAACGTAAGCCCGACTACAAACACTCCGCCACAAGCGCGGCTGCCAACGCCGACGACAGAACCTTCTTGATGGCAATTCGCATGTGAACGTCCGCCCCGTCGGAGAGGTTGAGCAACGCGGCGATGGCGGCGACGCGCACCTTCATGACGGCATCGTCATCGTCCGCGTCTTCATCCTGCTGATTTACTGATGGCGCTTTTGCTCTCGCCTGCTTGACGGCCGAAGAATCCGCTGCAACGAGGAGGGACGTCAGCAGCTCCAACAATCCCCATTCTCGCATGACGGCCGCCACCTGCCGCTCGCGCGCCATGTTTTGCGCCATGCCAAGGACGTGAAGCTGCATGCTGATTTGAATGAGCGACGCGGTCTTGGCCGTTGTGCCTTGAACGTCGAGTCGTAGGGGGCCGGACAGCAAGTGCCACTCGGCAGCGTCCACTGCGACACTCACAGGAGGGTAAAAGTGGATGCCAAGAAGGTCCTGCGGATCGTCAAGGCCCACGCGGCGCCGCACGATAACGGCAACATGCGAACTCGTCCCAGGCAGTAGGAAAGTGAAGGCGGTTAGGCGAGCGGCGTCCGGCGATGGTCGTTGCCGCGAAGTGCGCAGGCACTTTCGCGCGACGCGTTGCTTCATCGTCACCTCGCTCTCAGTTGCGGCAGCCGGCGTGAGCTCAAGAGGAGCGGATTCAAGGCCACCCCGGCCGATTTCCGTGTCGCTGTCGTCGTCGTCGTCAACAAAGGAGTCCTCATCCCCGTCGCCGTCGACCTTGACGTCACGGCCCGCAAGTCGCCGGCAGAGCATCATCATCAGCGATGCGCCACCGTCACCCAGGAGCGCCGCGCACACGTCCAGACTGGCAGTGGCGCTGTGGAGCGCACCCGCCGCCGCACATGCAAGGGTGCTCGACCGGCCGCTGAATAAGTGGGCCATGAGCACGGGTAAGGCCCCGTGCAGCATCACCGCTTCGCGACCGACCGAAGTGGAAACGCAAAGGCCTTGGGTCACCCGCAATGCAATGAGTCGCAGGGTGTCCTGTGCGAAAAGCTGCATGACGTTCGCATGCTGGGCCACATGGGCGACGATGCGCCGAGCGACGGCAGCAGTAGTGGCGGTATGCTGCCCCGCCGCTCGCCGTCCCACCGCGGCCACAGACGCACTCACCAGGCCGCTGTACCAACGCTGGTGTGTCGCCGCGCTGGAACCACTTTGATCGGAGCCCAAGACGCTGCTAACCGACGACTCCCATGAACCGCGACCGTCGGCAACCATGGCTGCTTGACGGTGTGCGGTGACCGCTAGAATCCCGTGGGAAGATCGTAGAAGAGGTAACAAGTCACTCGCAAAGCTATCCAAAATAATGAAATTCGGATCGGCCGAGTCGCCGCTTTTCGGCAGCGACTGAATAAGCAGAATAATGCTGCCAAGATCGATGGCGGCAGACAAATTAGCCGAAGCAAGCGCGTGATGAAAGGCCAGAAGGACGCCGCGCACGTTTCCTGGCTCCCTGAGCGACGGAAGGTTGCTTGACTTCGCGAACGTCTTTCTCGCCACAGCGCTCAAATACGCAAAAAATCGAGTGTCCGCAGCCGATTTTGGATTCTTCATGACGGTCAGAAGGTAACTGGAGTCGTCACAGGCCATCGCGCCCTGGGAGGGCGTCGTCCTGCCGGCGGCGGATGTGAGATCAATCAGTGACCTAGCGCGAGTGAGCGCTCGCGTCGCTAGTTGATTGTCGAGCTGCAGACCCTTGTCGTCCGAAGAGGATGCTGCGGCATCCATCACGTCTAGCAACGGCAGTGACCAGCGAGCAGTCAGCACAGGTGCTAACAGAAAACCATGGGCTGCGCGCCAAACAGAGGCGTCGTAGTCTCCATCGGCTTCCATCGTAGTGTCATCTATCGCAGCGTTCACGTCTACATGCGCTGAGGTAGTGATCTTGTCGTCGCCAGAAATTCGACTCGACCCTGAGGCGGCGTGCCCGAAGGCGGCCTCGTGCATGCGCTCGAACACGCCGAACGCGCCGGCGACGACCGTCACGCGGGGTGACCGTTGACAAACCACCTCTGCCTCACTCAACGCCAACTCTGCCATAGCCTCTAGGACGTCGTCATCCGCAGAGGACGCCATCTCGTCGATCGCGTTCCGCACGTGCACGAGCTGCAAGAGGAGCTGGATATGCAGCGCCTCCAAGTAACTGCCAGGTTGCCACACCACCGACAAGCAGGAGGAACAATGGCAAGTGACGGAACGACGACGACGACGACGACTTCGTTGTCCGGCGGCCGAAGCGGAAGGAAACGATTCCTCGTCCGATGGAGACGGCTTTGCCGCTAGCCCCCCTCCTCGAGCAGTCGGCCTCATGACGACGTCAGAAAAGTCTTTCACTAACGTCGGGCCAACGACAAAATTTTCTAGCATCGCGCCAAGCGTTAATCGAAACTCCGACCGTTCCCACGAGTAGAGGACGGTGTTGATTGAGGCCAACTGGCCGATGGACTCGACCAGCATTTTACTCCTCCCGCTTTTCGCCCCGAAAGAAGCTGCTGCCTGAACTGTATGATGCAAAGGGATCAACCAAGACTAACTCGCTCAGAATTCGTATGGTTCGGCCCACCCCCAGTCCACAAAGGTGAATCGATTGCAAAAAAAACAAACATAAACATTCGACGCGCCACGCAATCCTGATCGGCACACCCCTTCGCACACAGTTACTAGCACCAAACGTCTCCTTCAGAAGTCCCCCCGCCTCGATCGTGTGCACACGCCGATAACTCCATTTTTTCTCCTCAAAAACCCGTGTTGAAACCAGTGTAACGACTTGAAAATCAGTCCAAGTGATCTGTTTGAGCTCTGGACGACATCGCGGTGACGAGTACTTCAGACGTGGCGCGAGATCGCTCAGCCCGCACGGCGGCTTGACATTTTTCACAGACGTCGAAATCGCAATTTGCGCACCTCAGCGAGTCATCTGTTGGATGCTCAAAACAAGAGTCACAGATCCAGCTTGGTGCCTGGTGCGGCACCAAGGCGCAGCCGGCGGGGCACCGAAGCGTCGTCCCATCATCGGCAAGCAGCGGCACTCGTCGTTGCGCTGGCGCCCGGCCAGTGTCGCAGCCCTCGTTAAACGCTGCGATGAGGATTTCGTCACGAGCAGCGACACAAAGCTGCCGAATTTGGTCGAGCGCCCCGCGATCTTGTGTGCGAATGGCCTGAGCAACAATCTCAGCGAGGCGAACGCTATCCCGAGCTTGCACAGCTGCAAGCGCATCGACGAACAGGGCAGACGATGCTGAAGTTCGACCCACCGCCCCGTTTCCGCCCGAACGACTGAGCTCTTCTTGCCCGCGCTGAACGCCGACATTGAACGCCTCGTGGACGAGAGGATCTTCCATTTGAAGACATAGCCCCCTAGCCAAGCGGACAGCGGTCGGCGGCAGATTTGGCGACACGACCATCTGCGAGATGAGGGACGTTACGGTGGCCGGGTCGCGACGGCTGAGGGCGAGGCGCAATTCCCCTACCAGCGCGCTGCTCGCTGGATTGAGCTGCGCCTCCAGACGCTGGAGCGTCTCGGGGTCCTCCATTTGTCCATTGGTGCACCCCTCATTGAAGGCGGCGATCAGGAGCTCGTCGTTCGCCGCCACGCACAGTCCGCGTATTTCCTCGAGGGCGGGCATGTCTTCTCGACGAATCGTTTCTGCAACGATTTTCGTGAAGGCGTCGTAGTCTTTCTCTGCAATGGCTGTCGTGAGGGCGGCCCGGTTGGCCTCGGAAAAACCACTGGAAGATACCGCTGCCGGAAGGGCGGAGGAAGCGTTGCTATTCGGAACCGCGGACTCTGCCAGGGTTGTGGCGCCTGGATGCACCGGCGTCGCGGCCGTGGCGGACGACATCCCAGCCATTTCTCGCAATGACACGTTGAAGGCCTGTTGCACTTCCGACGACCCCGCCTGAAGGCATGCCTGTCTCACGAGCGCGGTGGCAGCCCCGTCGCGACTTTGGAGCACCCGCGAGATGCTCTGCCTCAAAGCTTCGACATTTGCACCGCTGCCGTCGGTGGTGAACTGCGTGAGTGCCTTCTGGAAGCTATCCACGAGGGCCCGGCTGCTGGCGGTCAGCTGTTCCAGCAGCCGCGCTGTCGATGTTGGATCGTTGGTCTGCCCCTCGCGGATGCCCAGGTTGAAGGCGGCATGCAGCGCCGAAATATCGAGCGCGAGGCATTCTGCCTTGACGATCTGCACCGCGGCGCCGGGGATGTCCGGCGATGCCACCATGATGCGCACGGCCTCCTTGAGCGCCACCGCGTCACGGTTCTTCATTGCGGCCCTTGCTTCCGCCAACATTCGCTTGGACTTGGGATTGAGACGCTGCTCGTACTGTCGCAGTTCGGTGGTATCGAGCTTCTGCCCCTCGGTGCACCCCTCGTTGAACGCGGCTTGCATCACATCGTCGTTGCTTTCAATGCACAGGGTACGCACGGTGTCGAGGGTCCGCCCCTGTCCGTCCTTTGTGCGAACAATGCGCGCAACAACGCGCACGAGGCGGGTGGCATTTCCATCGGCAATGGCATGCTTCGCCTTCTCGAGCAGCGTGGCCCCCGGCCCGAGGAACGCTTCCACATCGTTCGGATCGGCGTGGTCGTCGTCATTGTCGTCGGGACGCGCGGCAGTGGTCCGAGGAAGCTCCGGTCGCGGCGGGGCGGCACTGGTAGCGCGAGACGAAGACGACGTCGCCAACGGTGCGGGCGGCGTTTTCTTGGCCAGCTCCGCCTCAAAGCGCTGGCGGTCAACCGGGTCCGGTGGGACGGTCTTCCCCAGCCGGATGCCTTCGTTATACGCGCTCTGGATCTCCCCATTTTTCGATTGCACACACAGCGCCTTCACCAGGTGAACCAACGGGTCTTCTCCCATGGACTCAGCGCAGTGAACAAAGCGTCGTACGCCTGAGACGTCTCGGTTATCGATGCAACTCTTGGCGATAGCGAGCAGCAGCTGCCGGCCGGGGTCGAGCTGCTGTTGCAATTGAAGCGCGGTGTCCAGGTCCCCTTGCTGCGCTTGCGCCACGCCGCGGTTGAAGGCGTCACGGATGGCTTTGTCGTCCGACTGCAAACAGAGGCCTTTGACGACCATCACCGCCGGCGGGGGCACGTCGGGGGAGGCGACCATGTGGCGCACCAATTCCGCAACATCCGCCACGGAGCGCTTCGCGATTGCGGCTTCGGCGTCGGCAATGAGCCGCTTGGCTTTAGGATTCAACCGTGATCGGATTTTTTCGACCTCGGCGGGGTCAGCCATTTGCCCTAAGGTACAGCCTTCGTTAAACGCCGCCTGCAGCACCTCGTCGCGGGATTCCACACAGCGATGCCTGACGCGTTGCAGCGCTTTGTGATTCTGCGCTCGCATCAACGCGGTGACCGCTTGGACCAAGGCAGAGCTGTCCTTCGCGGAAACGGCATCCAACGCTGGCCGGAGAGTCGGATCGTCTGCCACCGCGGGGTCGGCCGGCTGTTGCGTTACGCCGCCGCCATCTCTCACCTCGCGCTCGGCCTGCGCTTCGGCCGCCTCCCGAATGCCCTCATTATAGGCGTCGTTCGCACGCTTATTGCCGGCGGCGACACAGACCGCGCGGATGACGGCGATGCGTGCCGTGCGACTGTCGTCACGGATCGCCAGGGCCACGTCGCGCACGAGGTTCTTAAGGGCGGTCAGGTCCTCTTGCCCGACAAGACTGGCGACTTGCTCAGTCAAACGGCGCGTTTCCTCTGGTGGGAGTTGATTTGGTACAGATCCGGCATTCTGACCCTCGTTGACACCGTGATTGAATGCGTCGTGCACGGCGCGATCTCCTTCGCGTAGGCAAATGCCTTTCATCAACCGCACGGCCGTGCTGGGCACGTCGGGCGACGCGACCATGGTCCGCACGAGATCGCTGAGCTGCCGCGTCTGCCCCAGCTGAATGGCCTTCCTGGCCTCATCGACAAGCTTTTTTGCCTTCGGGTTCAGCCTTGCTTCCAAGTCGGCGAGAGTGGCGTCGTCATCGCGTTGGCCGTCGAGGCAGCCCTCGTTGAAGGCGGCCTGGATCACGTCATCCCCCGTGAGACAAGCGTGGCGCACCGCCTTCACCGTGGCGTCGTCCCCTTTCCTGACGAGATCACCGACAAGGCGTACAATGGAAGGACAATCTGCGTTCGCGATGGCGGTTCGTATCGCCTCCACGGCGGCCTCATCCACCTTGCCTCGGCTGCCAACGGCGTCCTCCATGGGCAATGCGTCCGGATCGCCACCACCACTGAGACCTTTTCGCACGCCGAGGTTAAACGCTTCACGAATAGCGCGATTTCCGGACACCACACAGAGTCCCTTCATGACCGACGCGGCGGATCCCTTTCCATGGCCAACGGCGAAGGCCACTAGGTCTTGAATGGTCGGCGCGTCCCCAGCCGCGACGGCTTCTTTCAGCTTGGTCACCAACTCCACTGATTCCGAGTCGAGATGTGCCTCCAGATCCGTTAGCGTGGCGGCATCTGGACGCTGCCCTTCGTCGACCCCTTCGTTGTATGCGGCGTGGATCGCCGGATCCTCGTAGTTTAAGCAGATGCCTTTGACGACGCGCATGGCTGAGGACGGCACGTCGGCCGATGCGACCATCACGCGAACGATTTCCTTTAGCTGCGCGATTTGGCCCTGTTCGCACGCAAGCCGGGCCTTTTCGACGAGCAACTTTGATTTCGGGTTCAGGCGTTGATACTCGGTGTCCAGCATGGCGGCATCGTCCTTCTGGCCTTCGGTGCACCCTTCGTTGAACGCGGCCAAAAGCACTTCGTCCCCCTTGTGCAAGCACATCCATCGCACGTCCTCGAGGGTTTGTTGATCCCCAGCGCGGACGATTTCGGCCACGACTTTCACCAGTGCCTGACCATCCCCGGCGTCTACTGCCTCCTGGCCACTTCGCATCCACTCGATCCGGTGCATGCTGTTGGAGGCGGCCATGCCAGCGCCGCCCTGCTCAGGACGAGTCGTCGTTGACTGGGCCAGGGCGGTCTTCATGCCGACATTGAACGCCTCTTGTAGCTTGCGGTCGCTAGATTGAACGCACAAGTGACGCAAGATGGCGACGGCCGGGCCGCTGGAATCATCGGATGAGAGGACAAGCTGCGCGACGCACTCAGCGACGACAGCGAAGTCGCCCGCTTCCACGGCCGCCGTGGCTCGCTCAACAATGGTCCGAGTGGCAGGTGACAGCTTTTCTTGCAATTTCGGCACGGCGGTGGGGTTGTGCGACTGGCCTGCCCGCACTCCTTGATTGAACGCGTCGTGCGTTGACGTGTCGTCAGAGTCGAGGCACTCCGCCTTCATGATCTGGACGGCCGCGCCGGGAATGTCTGGTGACGCCACCATCACACGAATCGTCTCCTTGAGCGCCCCGAGGTTGTGGTCGAGAAGCGCCTTGCGAGCGTCGGCAAGATGCTTTTTCGCTTTGGGATTCAAGCGGCTTTCCAACCGTTGCAGCTCCGTTTTGTCCAGCTTCTGACCTTCGGTGCAACCTTCGTTGAAGGCGGCTTGGATGACGTCGTCTCCCTTCTCGATACACAAGGCGCGAATCGCGGCCAACGTGCTGCCGCCATTGTGGTTCGAGCGCATGACGTGGGCAACGACGCGCACGAGGAGTTGGGCGCGGCCCGCGTGAATGGCCTCCTGGGCTTGCCCGATCAGGTCGGCTTCGTTCACAGGGGTGTCGTCGGACGCGTCGCTCCAAAGGACCGGGGCATGGGTGGCCACGACTTCCACCGGGGCACCAGCCAGCCCTTGATTCAATGCGTCCTTGACGTAGCTGTCCTGAGATTGACCGCACAGCTCCTTCAGGATCCTGACGACTGCGTCTCGCTCGCTGGGTTTGGCGGTGCGCACCGCGCGCGAAATTATCCCCGCCAGAACGTCGCGGCCCACTTTTTGCAAAATCGCATCGCGGACGGCTCCCACGGCGGCCTTGACCTCGCTGCTGTCGGGGAGCAGCGCTTCCAGCGTCGCGAGCAACTCCTGATCGCCACGACGCGAATCGGCCACCGCGTCGTTGAACGCGGAGTGAATTTGACGATCTTCCGACTTCAAACAGTACCCTTTGACAATGCGGACCGCTGACGACGGAACATCTGGCGACGTGACCATTTGTTTCACGTGCTGCTTGAACTTTGTGAGGTCACCGTATTTCAACGCTTCCTTCGCCGCCTCGATGAGTCGCTTTGACTTCGGATTCAGCCGACTTTCCAGAAACGCGAGCTCCGCACCGTCATCTCGCTTCCCCTCCGCCAGCCCTTCGTGGAACGCGGCGGTGATAACGTCGTCACCGACGCACAGTTGTTGGAGCTCGTTGATGGCGTCTTGCTTCCCGGTCTTGTACATGCGGGCGACGACGTTGACGAGGTCGTCGAGATGATTGTTGTCAATTGCTTGCTTCGCTTGAAGCAACAAGTCACTGCTGACTGAAGCCGGTCGGCGGAGCTGGCGCCGCACGTTGTTGAGGCTCGTTTGTAGTACCGTGATGGACGGTCGTTCTTGTGGGTTGTCTGACACACACTTATCAACCAAGTCTCGCAATGTTAGGACAATTTTTTTGTCCACTCCCGACCAACGATGACCGGCAATCGGCACCTGCCACCGCTCGGCGTGCGTCAAGAGTCGCGGCTCTTTTGCAGCCAGATCAACTTCCTCAGCTCTCGCTAACCTTGGTTCAGGCCCCATTTCAGGATGAGGCATTGCAGAATTAGAGTTGCGTGGCTGGCTGGCTGAAGGAACATCCTCCCCTGTCACGACAACAACGTCGCTGCGCTCGGAAACGAGGTCATCGTCCCTCGGCATGTGACCGCCGGTGATGGTCCGTTCGGTCATATGGTGGTTCGGATCTGGCAGCACCCGGGTGTCGGCGGCCACCTTCAACTGCATGCCAGTCATCAAGTTGTAAATTGTGACACCCAATGCGAAGATGTCGCACCGGGGATAGTCGTCGGCCGTCATTTTCGCGCCATTCAGCTGTTCCGGTGCTGCATAGAGGCGGGTGAAGCCCTTGGCAACAAGCTTCCCACCAACAGGTTTGAGATCAACCGACTCCCCAAAGTCAGCCAGTTTCGGACGCCCGTCCTGGAGCAAAATGTTATCCGGCTTAATGTCCAAATGGGCAAACTTCGATGCATGAATGTAGGATAATCCGTCGAGAACGTCGAGCAGCACGCCGATGACGTCGTTAACGTCTCGTCGGGTGGTGTCGAAAACGTGTAGACTCCAGTCCTCCTTGGCAGACTCCATGACGATCCAGAATGTAGGGTCGTCATCGGTGACGGTTGCGACGCCGACGAAGTCGACGACACGAGGATGACTAAGTGTGTGCAAACGAATCGCCTCGGTGATGGCATTCGCGATCGTCTTGACGCCCTTGTAGCGCTTCACGGCCACCGTGGTGCCCCACGGCCCGACCTCGCTCGTGTCCGTCACAATCCGAGTTCGGTGGACGTCGCGGAAGCCGTCTTCAGTGAAAACCGAAGGGTTCAAGCTATCCCCTTCCGTCAGGGGTCCGAAATCGTTTTTCGAGAGACGCGCAATGGGGTATGGCTGCAAACGGTCGATCATAGCCATTTGCGCGCTTCGTTGAATTTCACCGGCGTCGCCACTGATCATCACATGTGGCGTATCGCCCTCGTCAACAAGCGGCTGCAAGGAGACGCTCATTGCTTTAGTGGCGTGTGGGGGTGGGAACCGTGACCGGACAATGCCGTGAGACAATACTCTGTCTGGCAACAGCGGGAAGGTCGATCAGCGATAGCAACCAGAACCACGACTTCCTTCCTTCCCCCCGAAAGAATCACAGAGTGAAATACAAGGGTGCGTATCGCATGGTGCAGAGAGATTGTGTGGCACGCGCGATCCATCCTTCGTTCAGGGGTTACCAGTAAAACCACAAGAAGAAATTCCAATCCACAAGTCAATTTCTCGTCAGCGAGGTGATTCTGTGCGCAACGTTCACTCAGTCCCCCACCGCAAGGCGCGCACGAACACATTGCCGGAGGCTAGGCTAGCAGCGGTAAAGTACAGCAGCCCTCCCCCCCCGTCGACCGGCGGGTCCGCCTCGTTGTAGTCTTGAACTGGACCGTACTTCGAGAGCGTCGTGCCATCCGTCGCGGCTTTGACATGAAGATTCCTGGCGGTGACGAACGCGATCGCCTCTGTGGTCGTGTGGTAGCCCTTCGGGATGACGGCGAAACGCGTCATGGTCTGTTCTGTCCCCCAGGTCCATTTCGCCCCCCCAGCAGTGCCCTTTGTCAGATCGAACGCGGTCACGATGGAAGGATAGTTGTTCCCCGCTTTGAGCACGGCGCGACGTTGGCCGTCAGGGCGAACCGCTTTTCGCTCGGCTACCGACATGGTGTTGGGATTAATCATGCTGATCACCACAACGTGCGCGGCCGGTGCAACGGCGACCAAGTTCGGCCAGTAGCTTGTCGACGTGTGCTGCCATACCACCGCGCCAGTACTCGTGTTGAGCGCGGTGAAGGAACTCTGGGCAACGAGAACCAGCGTGACTTCAGACGACACGGATTCGCGGTACACGGAGGCGTACGACATGTTCCAAGCCCAGAGAACGACGCCAGTGGCCACGTCAACGCAGATCACACCGGCGCGACTGGCTGCTACTAGGGCCTGACCGCCGCCGACAAGGGGTCGAACCGGCACCGCGGGGACTGGTAGCGCACACTCAGACGAATCAACGGGCAAGGACCACACCTGTGCACCCAGCGCGTCGTAACACACAATGTCGGTCACAAAGGTCACGACGATGGTGCAACTCCCGGGCGGCGAATGGCTGCCAGCGACCACGGTCGCGGACAGTATGAAAGCGGGACCCCGGGTGGACCACAGAGTTTCCCCCGTGACGACGTGCACCACCTCGACGATCGACCGTAGCGTGACGTTCGCGAACACCGCGACGTCAAAGTCGCTGTGTATCGCGTTGACCGACGTGGCTCCGCGCGACCACACCGTCTTTCCCTTTGCGCTGACATACGTGATGGAGTCCTGAGTGGCCGTGGAGTTGTATGTCTCCAAACCCAACAGAACGCCACCCCCGACGCGCGGCGACACCGCGCAGAGCGACGCGCGTTCAAAGTTGTTTTCCCAGTTGGCCACGGTCACAGACCACAGCAGTTCGGTCCCTGGCGTGCCGGTGGGGGACGGTGGAGAGCCGCGCACGGAAAGGGCAGCGAGCAGAATCGTGACGACAACACGCAACCACATCATCGATGGAGACACACACCTTCGAAGTGGGGAAAGCGCAAAGCCGCGACAAAGGCACTGATTAGGAGGGGAGGTGAAAACAAACAAAACCGTTGCACCTATCCATGCATCTAGGCGTGACATGCTGGCCGGGCTTCCTTTCTCGTCCGATTGGCTCGGAGGCTTAGCTCAGAGAAAATCATCTATCGTGGCGGGCCTACGGATGCCGTTCGTGGCGCCATCGAAATACCCATACCGCACAATGGAAGCCGCCCCCTGCCCGCGAGCCGCGGAGGGCAAGCGAGGGCCGCCGACGGTCGAATCCGAAGACGGCGCGCGATGCCGAACGTCCTTTACCAATTCTGAGGATGCTTCCGCAGCGTCCTCCGTTTTCAAAGGCCGGCCGAAAAAGTCGCGTCGCACCCTCAACATAGGGACCTGTGGCACGGTGGGAGCAGTGACGGCGGGAGACGGCGCACGTTTCGTCTCGGCAACGGCAGTGACGTCGCGCGCAACAGCGGCGGTTGCGGGCTTACTCGCGACTCGCTCAGTCGCCCGTCGCGCCAGATCCATGCGGCGTCTCAGCATCCATGCCGTGACTTCTCCGGCGAGTTGACGTCGCACGGGGATGATTTGCCACGGTGTCGGGAAGGTCCACCGACCGCCGACGAAGGGCTCCTTACTGGCGTCCCTGCTCGTCGCATCCTCCGGTGCGGACGACCCTGCCCCCGCCCACGAGCGCCCACCTCCAGTTCGGAAGCCCTTTTTCCAACTCGGCTTGCTAGTCTCTACCGGGGCGCTCATTGTCGCTGCAGCCGCCGTCACCGCTGCCGCTTTGGCGGCCGCACCCCGGTTCCAACCAAGCAGCTTATCGAGTGCCGGTTCGAGCGCGACATCATCTTCGTCTCGCTCGTCGTCGTCCCTTCCGCCGTTGGACGCATGCGATGGGTCTTTCGCGGCGTCGTTGTCACTTCGAGACCTTTTGTCGCCCAGCTGCAGTTCTGCATCTGCGGAAGGCCGCTTTCCACCCGCCGTTGCTTTCTTATCGCGCAACGTGCATCCGTAAATGCACAGCCTCTCGGCAACCGACTGCAACGGACGCTCGAAAAAGGCATTGATGAGCGGCGCACCATCCGTTGCCATCTTCCGCTGCGTCGGATGCCTGTTCGAATCCGTCGCTTGCTGTCGTCCATGTTGCTGACGACTCGGAGGGGCGTAGGAGATACCGTTAACGATTTTGACGCCTTTTGGAAACGAAGCGTGGATGAACATCGGGGCGATGTCCTCTGCCGTGGCGAGCGTGGTCGTCGACAAGAACGCCGCAAGACTCCACGGACTCGCGCCTGGAGACACCGCCACGGCATTTCCGAACGCTTGCAGTTCTGCAAGGATTTGTTGACGGCGTTGTTCCTGCTGCTGCTGCTGGTTGGGGTAGGCCAGTTTTCGGCTTGCCTTAGCAAGGCTCGCGGTCGTGTAATAGCACCGTCCCGCCGCGGCAAGACAGGCTTCCTTGACGCCGCAGCTTTGCAGCAACGGCGCACGGAACGACTTGGAAGAAATGATTTCGTTCCAGGCGAATAGTTCGCTCAGCGAGGCAGTCTTCCGGAAGTCATAGTCCGAAAACCGTTGAAAAGGAAACTGCTCAAACAAGCCGGCGATGAACGGGCCCGATGTGTCCAGGCTCCCGAGTGAAACCGCGGCCTGATGTCCGAGCTGCGACATGATGTAGTCGAATCCAGGATCCAGGCGAGTTAGCGGCCCATGGATGCGACCACCAGCGGCATCACCTTCCTTTGTCCCCCCGGTGGTCCGCGACGACGTGCTTGCGGACTGCAATTGAAGGTACTTCGATCGCTCCAGTCGCTCGAACATTAACGCCCATAACTGCCACAAATTCAATCCGGTATCCTTTTCTTTCATGTGCTTCAGCAATCGTGACATATCCACGGACACCTGCGCAGACGATACGGTGGCGAGGCTCGGCGCCAACGGCGTGACGGCTTTTGCAGGCCGCGGTAATGAGCGGCACAAGAACTGCAGTGTGTTCAGGCTGGTGCGTACGTCTCCATTGGATAACTCCGCGAGTTCGAACAGAATCGAGCGGTCCACATTTGCAAACCCCTCGCGGGACGTGATGGCGGTCAGCCGCGCGACCAACTGCGACACGGCAATCGGTTTGAGGGCCCACACGGCAACCAGTGGTGATACGCGCAACTCGCGCAACGCTGGAGAGTAGAGATTGTTCGCCAAGCAAAATACCGGCCGTTGTATATTCAGTTTCAATATCAGCGCCGTCAGATTCTCGGCACAGCCGTCGATTTCGTCCAAAATTAGACAGAGAGGGCGCCGATGCGTCTGCTCCGGGGCCGGACCCAAGAGCCCTCGCGTCGAGTCGCCACGTTCGGCCAACTGTCGCCGGGCGGCTTCACGCAGTGCGAAGCTCCTGGACGGCGGGGCACTCCTGGACGTATGGGCCTCCGCGCTGCGGACCAAGTCGGCGGCCGTGGTGATGTTGTTCGCCACGACTTGCCGGAGGACCGCGGCCAGCTCACCCGCCGAACGTTGCACTGACGCGTTAATCTCCACCGGCTCGAATCCCATGTGCCGAGCCGCGACGTGAGCGAGCGTGGTTTTTCCCACACCTGGGGGCCCAACGAGTAGGGCAATGCGTTCGC
>ERZ1292630.777-Hain-H41-02um-R3-777-length-32535-cov-8_pt1 | contig 32535 bp, 19 predicted proteins | sample MGYA00564408_ERZ1292630 | MGnify/ENA primary metagenome ERZ1292630 (study PRJEB36523, sample SAMEA6512641) | groundwater metagenome | collected 2019-01-08 | study: AquaDiva: Metagenomics assemblies of 32 groundwater samples
CCACGCCCGCACAGCCGGTTATGCCCACCTGGGCCAGAACCACAACTTCCTTCCCTCCTTCCTACTCATACCTACCAGGGGATCATATCGAAGTACTTGATGCCTTCGAGACGACGGCTGGAGGGGGCGGTCACGGTGAACCCCAACACGCCATACGTTGTGATGACCGCCACGCTGGAAATTACAGCGACGACTACGCTCCAATCCTCATCAGAGTGACCAGAGGGATCACTGTGCCGAGCCTCCACCCAGGAGCGGCGCACCCTTGCTAGCACTCTCTGACCGACTGGTAACGCGGGGAACGCGAGAACTATCGGCTCCCTCGTGTCGTGTGCGTCACCGTCATTTTCCAGAGGAAGTCGCACCGCGGCGCGAATCCGCGAAGCCGCAGCCGCGCACCACCCTTCCAGTGTCGGGTCCCCTCTGCCGGTGCCACTCGCCGCTGGCCACTCAACGAGCAGAATGACGAGGTCGTCGACGGTGCGCGCAAGCTGCACATCGGCGCACAACCCAACCGAACCGATCTCGAAACGAGTGACACAATACACAGCGCGACATCCGGCGGCGGGCCCGCCAGCAGGCAGCGGCTGACACATGACGCCCTGCTCGAGATCGGCATCCGAAATGGGCTCGGTCGGCTCTCGCACGATGACGCCTTGCTGGCTGGATGCAGACGCGAAGGCCACGGCGTCGGCGCCGCTCCACATCACCACGCGACTGGCTACATCGCCAAAACGGCTGTGAGGGCGATTGAGCCGAAACTCCCGGGTGGCGGCGGCGCCGCGACGTACATCGAGGAATGTGACGCGCAGTCCGACGGCTCGCCGCGCAACGGGAGCCGCGCACGGGGCGAACGCGACGGGCCCGGCCGGCGCGGACAGCCAGTTAAAACGAAGTGAGGGAGGTCGTCCGACGCTAGAGGGCCCCGTCGATGACATAGGACGATTGCTTCCAAGAAAAGGGCCTCTCTCCGCGGAGCACTCCGGAAGGGAGGGGAATCGATCTGTGAAGAGTCGCCTTGGAAGGAAGGAGACATTGGGTCCATGATGGCCGCCGCTGTCGTCACGTGGAGACTCCTCCTCGAGCGGACGGAGGCACGATGGTCGTGGGGAAAATAACTGTTGCACCCCTCCAAAAGAGAGGCGGACCTCTCTCTTGCTGCGTGTGATTCTCTTTAGGTTCCTTGTTGTGTTTTGTTGTTTGGTTGTGTGGAGAGGTCGCAGCGGCGGCACGGAGGAGGAGGGACGAGGGAGGAGGGAGAGATGAAATTCGCATGTTGCCATAAATGTTATCGAGAGAAGACCGAGTCGGCGGCATGTTCCGCCGCACCGTACCGTGGTACTCAATGTTCCGCCGCACCTCCCCAAGCGGTCTCTATGTGCGCCATCTGCGTGGTGAGCGCTCAAGCCCCCCCGCGCTTGATGACATGGCTCCACAGCGTGGCCACGTCGCTGGCCGCAGCGTGGTCGGTGAAGAGTCCCGAGACGGCATCCGCGACGGCCGGGGCGGGGCTGACGCTCCCCCCACCACAGAGCTGATTCAACGTCACCGCAAACGTGGAGACTTCCGCTGCCTGTTGCCCCAGTGGCAGGCTGCGAATGTAGGTGACCATCGTGTTGGCGTACGTGACCAGATGCGGCGCGTTGAGGTGCTTGGACGCCGCGAGCAGCACGCTAGTCCGCCGGCAGCCCGCTGCCGTGGCCACCAGCGCATCGAGGTACGTCATGGGATAGGGACAGCGGTTGAGCAGTGTCGCCGCCACCTGTGGGTTCTTCTCGCTAAGTTCCAGCCACTTCGCAGGTGAGACGCCGAACGCTGCGTAGGTCACAACCGGTGACTTGGTCGAGGCTAGTGACTCGCTAATATGCTGGATTTGTGACGTGGACATATCCTGACGACATCCGGCGTCGAGCGCGTCGCGCAGGCCTCTCCACTCGGCAGGATGCGGCTGGCCGTCGAACGCGAACATGCTGCTCATCGACGGAGCGATGATGGGTCGAAAGTCGCCTTTGTCGACGGGCGGCAGGCACTGCGGCGGCGCCACGCGCGGCACCGCGGGCTGAATAAACACTGGACCGCGCGAGTCTACGCCCGGCAGCGAAATGTAACCTGCCCGCCCGTTGCTTCCGTCCGCAGTCAGCGCGACGCTACCCAGACCACCCAGAGACGACGCCTTTGCCTCTTGGTCGACCGCGAGCCTGAGGTCCCCTAAAGCTTCTACTAGCGACATCTTGCTCTGCGGCCACGCGTCGACCTCCGCGTCAACGGCGGCTCTGTCGGCGGAGAGCACGTCCCGAGGGGTCCACTGTCCGTCTAGGCGGCCCAGGAGGCACTTGAAGGCCGCAGATTTCAGGATGAGGTGAAACCGGAAGCCGTCGGAGTCGAGTGCGTCCTTGCCCGTGAGAACCTTCTTGCCCGCGGCGGAAGACGTCTTATACCGCAGCTCCTCCTCGGAGCGGGCGTCGTCCCTCACGATGGCTTCGAGGTCGTCCAGGTAGACGCCAAATCCGGCTTTGGCGAACCCGAGGACATGCGTCGCCGACGGCCCTGTCGCGGCTTTGATGGAACCGGCGAGGTTGCCTTGGCCGAGCGAGTGGAGCAGGAACGACCCGACGAGGAGCGTCACGGGTGAGGTCACGGACTGCTTGGCCGCGAAGTGGTGGGAGATCACGGCGCGGAGGGCGGCGATGACACGAGGCGCACCCGCCGCCACACCTCCGCAGGTGGCGCCCACGGCTGCGATCAGCTCCATCAACCTACTCTCGGCGGCACTAAACGTCACGCGGTCCGCCTCCACGATGTTAAGAAGCTGCTTGACGTCCGACGAGCCTAGGTGAGACGTGGCCATACTGCACGGCGGACGATCCGATCGGCGAGCAGGGGAAGGGGGAAGGACGCACGGACCAAGCGGCGGGTGCAGGAAGGAGGGGACAGTGTGGAGTAGGGGACGAGTACTGCCCCGAGGGAGGGTCGCACAGCAAGGGACGTCGGCTGACCGGAGTTGTTGACGAAGTGAGATGGGAGATCCCAGCGCATGTCAATCGGGTTTAGTCGGTACATCGACTTACCTGGGATACGGACATAGACGGACATGAGGAGGGGAAGGGACTAGTGTTGCGTGGCACGTTGCCGCTGCTTCGGCAGTTGGGCGCCTTGGAGCAGCCGCTGACGCGCGGACAACGGGGAGGGCACGCCCGCGGCGGCATGAGGCTGCGACGGACCACGCGGTGTAAGGGCTGGGAGCCGCCCCATGCGATGCGGAAGGACGCACGAGGCCCCCACCCCACCTCGCTTGGCATGCCTCCCCGCGGCCGACGCTGTGACCGGCGATTTGAGCAACAACTCACCCAGCTCGTCGACGCCAGCAGCATCGCCAAACAGCATGCGAATGGGATCCCGTGCGGCGGCCGGGGCGTCCCGTTGCGGCGGCCGGGGGGTGACGGACGGGGCCACGAACGGCCATTTGGCCGTCTCGTCGATCAGCACCGGTGATAGTCGACTCGGCGACGTGCCCTCCATGGGCGTCGACGCGCCGACCGGCGGCTGAGGCGAGGGGGGCGTTAGGCCGCGGCCGCGATCCGTCAAAGGGGAGTGGGCCCGGCTGCTTTGCCGCCTTAGGTCGCCGCGTTGCTTGACGATCGCCTCTCGGATCGCGTCGTCCATTGGTCGGCGGGCGTTGAAGCGCTGGTAGCCGTCCGGAAACAAATTCACTAATCTTGGAGGGGGCAGTGGAGCTGCGTCGTCAACGTCGTCGTCACGGTTGTCGTCGTCGGCATCATCGGCTAGGGCAAACGGAACGGTCGGGGACGTCGAATCGACAAACATGACGCTCGCACGTCGCGAACCGCCGCCGAACCGACCAGCAGGCACTTCCAGAAGGGGTCCCTGCTGCGGCAGCACCTGCTGCGGCGGCACCCTCAGCTCGGAGGGGTCGCCAGGAAGGCTCGCCTGCAAAGGCGGTGATTTACCTCTCGGGACCGCGGCGTCTCCCGCGGCAACCGGCAAGGGTTGAGCAGCCGAGCGGCTGGGTAAACCGGATTGTGGGGCAGCGCGTGAGGCTAGGTGCGATGCGGCGGCCGCCACTGCGGCGTGGCCGTGAACGCTGGGCATGTTCACACCGGGAACTTCTTCGAAGGTCGGGGCACGCCCTGCCCGCTGTTCGTAGGCCTTCCTCATGGCGTCGGAAAACTGTTGCCTTGCGTCGTCGTTGAGCGTTGCTTGCAGGAACATCAGCAGTGTGCGTCGGGGAAGCTTCCACGCCTCGAGGTTCCGGGTCACGCGCCGGGCGACGTTGTAGGCACCGAAATACACATTGGGCAACGGCGGCCACAGCATCGGTAACTTTGTTCCTGGCGCGGTCAGCTCGAGGCTGCCGTCGACGACGATCAACGCCACTCGCTCGTCGAACGTCACGATGGAGCCCTGGGGAATCAACACCGGGACTAAATCGAAGGGCAATTGTTTTGGGTTGTGGTGGTGACTCACGAGGTGGTAACGCATCGCCGCGAGGCCCAACACAAAGGGCGCGGTGTCCTGGAACAGAGTCGTAAGCAGCTGGTGCCGTGTGAGTGGCTTGAACCACTGAGCGGAGAAGTCGTTAACGGCCGTCCGGATGGCGTGAAGCGCACCGGGGTCACGAATCGCGATGCGCAAAAACGCGTCGCGGTCGATCTCGAGGACGTCCACGTTAGACGCCGCCACGACGGACAGTTCGAACACGTTGCCGAGAATGAACGCAGGCCCGCCGACCATGCACCTGGCGGGAATCTCGGCGACAATGTTTTGACCCTCGCGCATCACTCCGTCTCCCGCCGCCGCTACTCGTAGAAAGGGTTCGTAGCACAAGTGCCGCGCGTCCTCCTTGCCGGCCACGACGATCAGGTCACTTTGATTGGCCACGGCTTCCGCGAGAGCCCCTGGCCGGATGTGGCTGGTCGAAACCTTTACGAACTCAATGGTGCCGCGCAGAATAACACTCAGTTTCGAGCACCGCTCGCCCGCATGCGCCAAGATGTCACCGCGGTGCAAGACGCGAGGCCGGTAGTGCGGCACCAATTCATCCAGCAGCGTCTCCGGGGCATTCTGAAACATGAGGAAGCGCTGCATGAGTTCGCCACCTATGACTTCTCGGTACAATTGCGGAATGTTCGACTCGTGCAACCGCGTTACCTGCTTCAGCGCCGCCTCCATGACGTGCGGCGCGGGTGCAGACTTCAAAAAGTATTTTCGTGAAATGCAGTAAACGAGAACGTCGGTGACACAGCGCACTCTGGCGGTCCGTGGCTCGCCAGAAATCATGCCGATGCTGCCAACCACGAACGGTGGCGTGACAAATCCTAGCGACACAAGAGGGCGCTCTCCGTCGTCGTCCTGAGGGCCCTTTGCAAGAAGCTCCAGTTGTCCGTGAACAAGCACGTAGCAGTCCTGGCCTTCTTCGCCCTCATACATCAGGTTGTAACCCTCCAGGAAAAAGAGGAGCTCGGCCGACGGGATGCAGTTCTGCAAGTGGGGCCGGCCGAAAAGAGAAAGCATGGAATCGCGGTCTAGCATGTCGACGGTGAGAGCGGGCTCCGCGGCGAGGGACCGCAGCAGCGCGGCCTTCAGCTTCCGGCGCTTGATGTGGTGCAACTTCATGATGAGCAGAGGCACGAGGCATCGGGTCAGCTTCTCCGTTGCCTTCGAGATGCGGAGGGCGTGGCGGGCCCGAATCGCGATGGCGGTCGCGCAGCAGATGCTGAACCATTTGCAGGCGCACTTCTGCTGCTTCTCCGTCTCCTCGACACCGCGGTTTCGTTCAGCGGCTTCATGCCGTCGCATGCTTTTTTCGGCTAATTCCAGTTTGGCACCGAGAACGATGGTTTTCCGCCGAGCGGCTTCCTGCCGCACATCACTCACTGAGCGACGCGGAGAAGAGTTGAGACGGTGGGCGCCACTTTCTTCGAGGCTCCCGCCGACATCCGCGACATCGTCGAAATTAAATGATGTGGTGCGTCGCCGAGGGGCGCCACCGCTGCGAGATGACTTCAACTCTGAGCTGGAAGCCAGGCCACGCACCGCAAAGGTGGAGCCGACGTCACTGCTCCGCGCCAGCAAGGCGGCGTTGCTGTCAGCTTTGAATCGGACGACGGACGCGGTCATCACTTGAAATGATATTTGTCAGATGATCTTGTGGGGAGGTGGGTGCACGTGGGGGGCAAAACAATGCCAACTATCAAAGTCGACCCGAAAAACGTGCTAAAGGAGGTACGATGTTGAATCCATCTAGTCCGCAGATTTCGTGGCCCCTGCGTCGGCGTTTGTGGATTTTTCGCGCAGAAACACATGGACCGCGCTACGGGATGCAACTGCACAGACAGCGACTGGCGGGGCTGGCTGCGTGAGCGCAGGCAGAGAAAACGGCGTCACCTGACCCGGCACGCAGATGCCGGCGATGGGGAGGACATGTCCTAGGCACCTCGACGCGATCGAGGGTACATGCTGCGGCCCGCGTGAATCGACCGGATCGAGCACGAAGGCCGCGTCGCCGGCCATGGAAGGGGAGACGCTCATCGTTTCGTAGAGGCCAGGATGAAACCAATGCACCAGCGCGGCGTTGGCCGCCACGACCTCACGAACTTGCTCCCGGTGCACGACGACACGCTGAGTCTCCGAGACGAGCGGGGCAGCCCGGTGGGCCGTCGTGTCGAGTCGCAGCAGCTGCTGCTCGTAGGCAATTAAGGACTCGGCGACGGCAGGAGTATCAACGTCCTTGTCATCGCAGACAAACCGGAACGGCAACGACGGGCCGCCAGCCGTAGCCTCCCCGTCGCGCGACATCCGGTCCCGCAGGGCAAGAAAGACAGCCGGCGGCAGTGGGACGTTAATGCATTGCACATCGACGAGGCCGCGAAAGCCAAATGGCAGCCACGAGCCCTCCGAGTCGAGCTGGAAAGCGAGAAACAGACGACTCGTCAACCGCTCCTTCAAGCGGGGCCCCTCGTACACCTCGCGTATCACGTCCGTTGCTGGCTGGTTGTTGATCTTGGCAATGGTGAGTGAGCACGATGCTTCGTCTAACGTGATGTCTGTCGCTCGCCAAGGTGCGCTGTTATCCACGGTGGGGTCATTCGCTGGCCACGCGGTAATGACGTCCGCCGTGAGGAATGCCGAGTGCAGAACGGCGACCGCCGCGGACCCGCGGTACACGTTGTCGTTAATGCAGAACATTGCGTCTGCCGCCCCGATCGAGCCTGCCGTTGCTGGCATGGTGCTCGTCGCCTCGCTGTCCGACTTTCTCTCGGCCGGGGGAAGCACACCGCCCACTAGGGGCGCGCCCACCATGGTCGCGACCTTGTCCATGCAGAGGTTGATGTCCTTCAAATGCTGCGTGGCGAGACGCCAATCGATCTGCGCAATGCCTAGAAAAGGAGGCGGCAATGAGGGGTCTAGCGCCTGCGGAATGCGGTCCAGAGTGAACGCCGTCATCGCGAGATCCGGTACATGTCCAAGCATCACCTCACAAAACGCCTTTCCATTGAAACGCTGATCGCGAACAGCGGCGCCCAACATCACGTGCGTCTTCGGCGCCTTTGTCGGCGGCGGGCTGGGGGGCGACTCGCTCGACGATTCGGTGACCGGCGATTTGCTTCCCTCAGCCGTTTGCTGACTGTGCACACGTTCCAGGGCGCCCCAAACGACGGGAAAGCACTCCACCATGTCGCTACAATCGACACTGATGTTCACGAGGCAAAAGTTCGGCGGCTTGGGAAGTGCAGCCGCTGCCAAATCAAAGGCCTCCATGGCGGCGACTCGGCTTGTCAATTCGTGACTGCGACCGGTTGAAAAGCAAACCGCGCAGTTGGGCAAGCTGCGCGGTTGAACCTTCGACGCGCAGAATCGGACCGCGCACGTCATGCAAGGAACGCCTCGGCCGACGGCAAGCAGCAACGTGCGGGCAGGGTAGCGGACGCAGCGCGACGGCATGGCGCACAGGACAGTCACTGTTGGCTTGCGCGTTACTTCTCATCAAAAGCAAACAAAACAACACGAAAAGACGCGGCGCAAGACATGCGGCCCCATGGCGCTTCGCTGCACCCTGATTACAACGGAAGACGAAACGGGGACGTGACCGATCCGGACCCAGACGAACCGCTGGGCCGTCCGATGGCGGTCGCGCTGCCGCCGCTATGCTGGCTGGCCTCGATCGCCTCCAGCTTCAGCAAACGAGGCACGTGACGTTCCCCTTCGAACTCCGACTTCAAAAACACATCAACGATTTCCTTGGCCGCCTCGATGCCGAGCGTCTTCCCGCCAAGGCATATGACGTTGGCGTCGTTGTGCTTGCGGGCCATGGACGTCGAGAAGTGATCGTGGACCACCCCTGCGCGGATGCCGCAGAACTTATTCGCCGCGATGCCCGAGGCGACCCCCGCGCCGTCGAGGAGAATGCCTCGGTTGACGGCGGCCGCTTGGATTCGAGTGCACACGGCCCGACAGATGTCAGGGTAGTCGACCCGGTCTTCTGAAAATGCACCACAGTCCTCGATGGGGCAGTCCGGATACGCGGCTCGCACATACGCGATAATTTGTTGCTTGAGTGCGAATCCGGCGTGGTCACTACCGATGGCGATCGCGAGCGGCTTCTGCCCGTAGACCGTCGGACCAGCCGGGTCGGCGCGCGGCCGTTTTTCGGTCATCGAATTTTCCGCTCGTCACACTGACTGCGATCCTCTACACAAAAGCACAACGAATGCGTTGACACAGCCAGTTGCAGCCCCAGAATTTGGCAAAAAGCGGGTCAGATCAGGGGACACGCACGACGACGCTACACATACATGTCTCATCTCTTGCAAACATCATTGGAAACTACTTTGACAAATGCGACGTGCCCTTCAGTCGTCAGGAAGCACGTTGCTTGACGAGCTCCAGTACGACCTTTTTGCCGTCGACGACCACGGGCCCGCCAGCGGCGGTGCCACGGGTCGCTTCAAGACTCGGCGCCGACTTCACTTTGCCCGTCTGCAGCAGGGTGTTGCGGTGGCTCATGACTTCGTGGCTGACCGAGATGCCGTCCAGGTACTGCTTCAGCAGAGCCCGTAGCTTCGTGTTTTCATTCTCTAAGTGAAACTTTTCTTGGGCGATGGCAGCGTTGTCGAGAAGCACTTTGTTGAACTTAGCCCAGAAACGTTCCAGAAGTCTCCAGTCTTCTGTTGATGTGGCGGCCGCCTCGTCCCCGAGGGCGAGCATTTGGTCGACGGTCACCAGATCCGTGTCTGCCCGACCTGCTGTCAACGCCTCTTCGTGCACCTGCTTTTTGACCCGTTGTGCCACGTCGGCTTCCACCTCGGCCACGGTGATGTCGCTTTCGAACGCGAGAATCTTCTCCCTTTCGGTTTCTAGTTCGCGACACAGCTCGGCAGACCGCAGAATACGCTCCACGCGCTCGGACGTCGATTCGAGCGCGACGCGAGTTTTACGCGCCGACGTCACGACCTCGGCGAGGCGCTTCTCCTGGCTGAGACGCCAGATGTGCATCTTCAGCTTGAGTTCCTTGTAGTGGCGGGCGATGGTCTCCTTCTCGGCTCTCATCGCCTCGTTACGTTCCTCGCACTCGCGGATGTTGTTGCTCAGGTTCGACTTCCACGTCGAGATGCTTTCTTGCAGCTTCTGGATCTTGCGCATCTGGCCCTCGATGTCCTTTGCCTGCTTTTCGTCAGTCGCCGTGAGATCGGTGTACTCCTTTAAGTTGACCTCCGCCGTGTTGTTGAACTCGAGGTAGTGGGCGTTCATCTGCGATTTGAGCCCTTCCGTGTACTTTGTCAGCTCCGTTTGCATCTGCTTGCGCTCTTCGTCCATCTTTTCAATGGCTGTGTCGTGGGACTCCGACGTCTCTTCTTGCAGCTTGCGGTCCTCGCGCTCTCCCTCAGCCCGGATGTTCTTGATGACCAGGCGTAAGTCCGCCATTTCAAGCTGGTGCTTCAGCTGCAACTCGTCGCGCTCCGCCTCGAAGTCGCTTTTGAGCTCGACGAGGTTGCGCTCGAATTGGTCGTCGAGGTCGGCCATGCGCCGGTTCTGGACGTCGATGAGCGCGTCGATGCTCTGCAAATGGGTGCGCATGGCCAGTCGGTGCTGCTCCTCGGCCTCGTCGAGGTCCTTCGAAAGCATCGCGATAACGGCGTTCTTGCGATCCAACGTCTTTTCGAACGTATTCTGAACAATGTCGATTTCGGCGATTAACTCCTTGTGCTTTTGCGACCGCAGCCACTCCATCCAGCGCGACTCGATGTCCTTCATGCTCGTCCGCGCCATGGATTCCTCCTCGTCGAGCAGCTCCTGCAGCCTGGCGGCGAGCAGCACCTCGTGGCGGCGTTTGGTCTCTTGCTGTCGAATCAGCTCCTCCTCCGTCACTACTTGGGCGCCGCCTTTGACGGGCTTTCCGGCGGTCGGCATGGGGTCGCGGGAAGCGCTAGCTTGGCTGGATGGGATGGTGTGAGGTGGGAAAGGAACGCACCAACAATTCGGAGAACGGACGAGACCGACGTTGCCCGTCGGAACCACGGATACAAGCACACCACACACACAAGCACAGATAACAGATTTGCTTCCGACCTTCCGGCTCGGCGGGACGTTTACTTTCCCGCAGTGTCGCTGGAAGCTAACGGAACGCATTCGTTTGGTTTAGCGGCCTTCCGCCCGGCGACATCAATGCCGCCCAGAGATAGCAAAAAGGACGAAAGTGGTCGCGCAGTGCCAAGCGGTCTCAGAAAGCTGCCGCCTACGCTGGCAGCGGTGAACAGGGCGGCTGCTGCTTGCTGCACCGTTGCGTTTCGCTCGACAGGCTGCTTTGGCGCACCCTGCATGGCCGCCGTGTAGGTGTGGGAAAGGGCGAACACATTGAATCCCGAGGTCCAGTACCGCGCGGAGAGCAGGAAAGCGTCGCCGAGGAACGTGCTGCCCAGTAGGTGGCGATCCATGGGCACGACCCCCAAGGCCGTCCGCTCCATGAAGTAGAAAGCAGGATTCACGAGAACAGCTCGGAATGGCGCCACCTGAGGGCTCGACGGGGCTTTGACGCCGACTGGCGTCGGAAGGGATTCTCCTTCGACGAAATCGATGCCGCAGAACGCTTCGGTCACCGCTACGGAGGTGTGGGATTCCGACGACGTGTTTCGCACGGGTGATACTTCGAGGAGGGGACCCTGCGTGATGATCACCGTGTGTGGCTCCACCGCACCCGCGGCCGCCGCGGCGCGCCACTGCTTGATCAGGGCTAAGTCCCAGTCCTTTGAAAACACCATGGGTGCCTGCACGAACATCACGAAGCGCTCGTTGCGGTACATCGTTTCCAGCGTCGCGCGGGCCCACGCCGGCCCAATGACGGTCCCCTTCTTGAGCCGGCGCGCTCTCATTTGATCTGAGAAGCAAATCGGGGACTTGGAGTGGACGCACGTTGCCTCGAGGGGGAACTCGCTCCCTTTTGCGACCTGGTCGCCCGCCTCCTCCACCAGCCCGACAAAAATATACCGCGGCCGGGCGGCGTTGTAAAACAGGCTCTCGAGTGTGGCAGTGCAGCCGGTCGAAGAGGGGCACGTCACGCCCACGAACAGCGACTCGTCCCGCCCGCTTTGGTACATGTGATGAAACTGCAACTGAAAGTTCGGTCCGGCATTGGTCAGTGACATCGGGTCAGCTGCAGCGACACGACCTCCTGGCAGCCTGTTCAGTAACTGCTCGCTTGCGTCCTTCAGCGAAGTGAGCGCCGTGGTAAACGCAGCGACGGTGTCGGCGTCGTCTTCGGCGATAAGCGACGCGACGCCTGCCGCCTTGGCAGCCGCCGCTGTTGACGGCACTGCGGTGAGCTGCCCCTTCACTTCCGCGACGGCCGCTGCCGAAGCGACGGTCGTCACCGCGGCGGATGATGACGAAGCGGCCGTCGTCGTTTCCGCCGAGTGGTGGTCATCGTGGTGCATCCAGCTGGGCACCACGAACACGATGAACCACGCGCTGAGCACCGCGGCCGCAACGATGCCGAAAAGGGCGAGTGGTCGCCGCGATCGCGTGGACGGGGGTGCCATGGATGACAACAGAGCTTTTGACTACAAAAGGGGCGGGGGTGGTCAGGGTGCGGGAGAGAGGGCACATGCAAGCAGCGCTAGGGTGACGCACCGATTCACGGTTGCATCGGCCGACGTCAAACGACCCACCCCGCTACACCGCTGTGGCCATGCCAGAGAGGCGCCAGGGAGGCAGTTTATGCGGATCCACGCAAAAAAACAGACGTGCGTTTCCTACGGGCCCCACGCTGAACGGCCACCCAGTGCCATTGTAGTCCCGGAGATACGAGATGCGGCTAGCCGACGCGTCCTCCCACGTCGTGCGGCCCGTTGCGATCAGGTATGTGTGATACAACAGCAGGCCCGCCACGAACAGAAACATGACGATGGCCAACCACAGCAGGAGGGCGGGCAGCAGGTTACGACGGAAATTGTCGCCGAGGGTAGCGTGCCAGTCAACACCGCACAACGACCAGACCGCACCGACAGCGAAGTAGAGGAATCCCGTGGCGGCAAGCAAGAAGTACCAAAACCGTCGGTGGTTGTGTTGGCCGACGCACGATCCGATCCAGAAGCAGTGGTGATCGAACCGAAGGACACAGCGACCGCACATGTCACAGTGCCGAGAGCGAAGGGGCTGCCACGTCACGCACCATCGGCAGTATCGCTCGCCCGTCACGGGGTGAAATCTCTCCGTCGCTCGCGCCGTTCGCCATTGGTCGAAGGTCAACGGCGTCGTCGTCGTCTCGATGGAGGGCGCCACGGATGGGATGTCGACGCTGTTTTTTGGAACCCAACCGGGGTCGGAGCCCCACAGTCGAAGGTAGCACACAATTTGCAGCAACCAACAAACTAGAAACGCTGGATCCCACGACGCCGTTGGCGACGACCACAATGCCCCAAAGAGGACGATTTGGATGATGACGACGAAAACCGCACCGCCCAAGCGCGCGTTTTTCGCGGCGGCAACTTCTGCATCACCGCCTTCAGCAAGATTCTGAGCGGCCGCTCTTCGTCCAGCCGCAACTCCGCCGTTTGCCAGGCCGCAGCACCACGACGATACGCCCTGCCAGGCTGCAAGACCCGGCCCGCGCGACTTGCCAGCCGTTCTCCAGCGTTGCTGGACCTTTGCGAACGTCGAGTTCATGCCAACTAGACTTTGAGTTGGAGCGGTGCCTTCAGCGGAGCCTTCGTCGTGATTGTTCATGCGGCCGCCATGGATCACTCTCAACTGGATCTTCCGTGCAAGATCAACGAGGCAACATCCCGCTGCTTCCACAACAACACATGACCCGCAAGGGGGCGAAAGGCACAATTTTTTTTCAGGACATCACAACGAACCGCACCTTGGCGGTGAGAACCCCGCACAACATGCCATTTTTCACGACCGGGGCGGAAAGCGGCGATTCCGACATGCCCGAAGGATCCACGGTCTCAAGGGGCAGCACCGCTTCGCCGAGGGGTTCCGCCGCCCCCGTCAAGTCGGCGTCCAGCACGACGAACGTGAGGTAAAGCGTGTTCACCAGCTGCGGTTCGGCCAGATCGACGTTGACCTCCAACACGTCGTACCAGGTTGGATTCAACGTCTTCGGTTTGGGCGCGGTCGTCACAATCCGAGTGGCCACGGGGCACAATATCTGAATCATCGGATCGCTGAATCCGTTTGGATCCGAGGAGACAAGGTTGCGACACGAAAGGTCGGCGACGAGAATCTTCAAACACCTCGCCGCGGTGGCCGACCTCTTCGACAAGTACCGGTTGCGCACGGGAATGTCGAAGGTCGCGAAAACAGCGTCATGGGGACTGCTGCGAGACAAGCACAACTTGCCGTAGGCCACGGGAACCACCTGATCATCGACCCGGTGCGGAAGGGATCGGTACACGACGCGAGACGACCAACTTGGAAGGTAAGCCCCCGTGTCAGAAACGTTGGAGATAGGGTATGCGCCAGCACCGTCGGCAGTGCCGGTAGCCGCACAACCCTGGGTGTCGTACACTCGCATGGCCGCGAGTGCGTCGGGCACGAAATAACTTGTCGGAGCAAATTGAATGAGCGGTTCTGAAAACGACGTCAGAAACGCCCCCCGGCTCAGCAAATACAACAGCGCATCTTCTTGCCGGCGCGACGAGAGATTCGCGGAGAGCACGTCGACCGCCCGTGCGAACGTTCCGCGGTGGTGCGGCCGCGATGCCACATCGCGTTGGTTGCCTTTGCCGTTCGTGACAATCACTGGCAGCCATCCGAAATTAATGTCCCCAAAGATAAACTGTTGATGATGGATGTTGAGGACGTCCACGCCGTATTGACTACTGCGTAGCTGGGCGGACGCCGCGGCCACGAGGCCTTCAACGATGCCCGCTCGTGCTGTGAGCGGCAGTTGCGCCACTTGGCTTGGCGGTGGGCACGCCACGGACAGAAAAACGAGACTGGACCCGTCGAACGACATCGATGCCGCGACGACGCCACCGCAGTGGCTCTTCTCAATGGAGACTGTGCGAACACTTCCGATGCGGTTGGTGACCTGCCTGTCTGCAAGAAGGAGCAGCCGATGCCCTTTGACGGCGCAGTCGGCGATGACTGAATATTGCGTGGTGCGACCGGCGAGTTCATCGGAATCCGAAACCGCCGTTGCTGCAGTGACAGCCGCCAGAAACGGGTCCTGCGACGCCATCTTGGATCGCGAGCCGTTTTCCGTGGTAGAAATGACGATGACGTCATACGCCTTGACCGATGCCGGCCGAAGCAACTGTCGCAGCTGGTCCGCCTCCGCTGACGCGTTCGCACTCATGCACCAGTGGACGACTTGAACGTTGATCCGTGCAATGAACATGCCTCCCACGGCCGTCGCGGATGCGTCCCAGCGAAACAGCTCCCCGTTGAGGGCTTCGACGTCGGGGTACGATGCGAGCTCAACAGGGAGCACTTTGCGGCCAAGGTGGCCTTCTTCGCCGTCACCCCGCTCAATGTCGGACGCATGCGTTGAAATGGCGACGAGTGATCGGTGCTGGTGAAAGGGAGCCAACGACCGGAACAGCGTCACGGACCTCGGCCGCATGGCGATGGCGCGCAACACGCCCCCCGAAGCAGACTGCAGATACAACCGCTTCGACGTCCGATCCACGATGACCATTCCGTCGCCTCCGTTGGGCAACTTCGCCGGCAGCGCCAAGCAGTGGTTGCTTCGCACTAACACCGATACCGCGGACGATACGGTTCCACCACTGGTTTCGTCCACTTCTTCCTTCAAAATCGTCCTCAGCGAGGCCAAGAACGGTTTAAGCTGCCCATTGAGGATCCGAAAACTATCCGACGTTTCGGCGAGGCCCAAGTCGGCTTCTTGTAAACGCCACTGGCACAGCACCACGCACGACATGCCATCGCACGTAATCGGACTGATGGCATGGGACAACAGCGCGCCACTTGACCCCGGCACAGGCGCCAGAGAGTCCTTCGAGGAAGTGGGCGGCAGCTGCCGTTGCAATGAGGACGAGATGGGTTGGACGGAAACCTCGGCCGGCCGGACGGACGAGCCGCAGCATCCGCCTCGCGCCTTGCGCGCTGATGGATTGATCGCATCCATTCGGGCAACTGGCGCCGCCGTTCGTGCGCTCGCCGGGGACTGAGGTGCGCGATGACTGTCACCAAGGCGGCTGGAATCCAGTGGCACCCGTGTGATGACGAAAGACATATCCCAGCGAAACAGAAGGAGAAAGGCGGCGTCGCGCTCACACTGAGAAAGCAGAAACGTGAGCCAGCCGCGATCGAGGAGCATTTGCGGAGTTGAAACGACTTTGCCCATTGCCGCGTGGCCGTTGCCCACCTTCTCTGCTTGCACGGATGACGCTCCCCGGGGCGTCACCAACCATCGATCGGGGAGGAACGATGCCGTCAGCGACACAGCAAAGGGAAAGTTCCATCGTCGGTGAAATTTTTTAACTGCGGTGACGGTGATGACGATCCAGATGCGCTCAACCACCGCCCCTGCCTCCTTGGTGATCGACTCGACAACAGCCAGAATGTTTGGCGCAAACGAGTTCGGCTCATCCCTGCGGAAAGGTGCTAACGCAGACAGCATCGAGATAAGCTGCAGAACCTTTGTCGTGCACGCATCCACCGTTTTGGAAGCAATGCGCGAGTCGCTAACGATGTCAAAAAGAAACGTTTGGTCCATGCTGACGAAGGTCGACGGGGTTGTTCGAGAGGCGAACACTCGGCCGAGCGGCGTTCGCCTCTTGGCTTCACCGTCGGGATCGTTCGTGACGCTTGCGAAGATACTTGTGTGATACCCGCCTGGTAGGGACGCGATGGATGCCACCGTCGGTGTCTCACCAAGCAGTGAGTTGAGCGTCAACCCTCCAATGCCCAAGGCCGCGTTGAATTCCTCGGGGCACACGTCATACACACTCGCCGCATCCAGCAACGTGTGCGACTCGTGAAGGAGAACTTTCTCTGTGCGAGAGACATCGAACCGTTCTAAGATATCGACCGGCGCGGCCGTTGGTGCCGTTTGTCCGGAGCCTTGGGCGGACTCGAGCCCCGACCACATGTTGCTAAACGCGATGAGGGCCCGAACGGCCTGTGGAGGCAGACCAGGATCCCTTTGGAACGCACCGATGCCCCGATTCGAAAGAAATGTTGTCGGTGGGACGATGACGCTGGAAAGCGCCTTCTCCGCAGCGGCGCCAAGTTGCAAGAGCTCCCCACTGACGGAGGGTGAACCGTTGGCGAATGGGAATATTTCCAAAATCAACACCTCTCCCTGCCTCGTCGCCCTGGAAGTGCCACTTTGCATCTCATGAAACAAACTTTCCATCACGAGTGAGTCGGCCGCCGCATCTGGGATCACATCGTTGGTGACCTGCAACAGCCGCAGCGCGGCCACCCATTCGTCCATCCCGATCATACCATCATCGTTCTCGTCCACAAGGTTCAATGCCGCCAGAAAGCGTTTGGCACTAGTATCGGAAACAAGTCGCCCTACAATGTCGACAAGGTCGCGAAAAAATATCGCCATCCCGTCTAGAGAATGAGATGACGTTCCGCAGAGCCTCCTCCCCACCAACCGAACCACTTCCATGGGCAGCGGGGCCAGGACCGCCGCAAGCTCATCAATGCTTCCGATGGCAAAGTGCCTCGCGGTGGCGAGGCAGAATCGGTGGTGAATACGCCGCAGCGCAGCGCTGTTGAAGAGGGGGTTGTGCGGCAACATGACCGTCGTGGCCACCATGTCTAGCCAGTGACTCAGCAGCCACTCGGCCTGGACACAGTCGGTTCGCAGAGTCAGCCGCACCAATATCGAGTCATCAGGGATCTCGAAAGTTTGCTGCCGATACCAAACGATCAAAAACCAAGACGGCGGGTGAGAGGGGTCCGGAGCGGATGGAAGATCGCAACCCGCGTCGTCGCACGCGGAGGCCAGGCCAACACAGTCGACATCATGCCAATGAACGGCGTTTGTTGCCAAAATGACGCGACGTGATGTGATCAGTGCGCCATCAACAGGAAAGAACACCACTTCGTCACCGATGGCCTCTTCGTCCGCCAGGCATGTCCCCTTAACTCTTGTGTCGGCATTTCTCGCGCCGTGAAGATCCAGCTGGTTCTGTAAACCGGGAAATAGAATGGCGGCAAGGCGCTTGCGGTCGACGCCGCTGAACATGCAGCGCGAGATCAGCAGTTCCACGGCACGGGAGGCCACCGCGAAGTCGCGCAGGATCGTCAACACCGTCGGTATCAGACCCTGCGCACCCACGACCAAGCGATTCGGTGCTTCGCAACGAATCGAGAGACCCATGCCCAGTGACCATGTTACGATCGGAGGGCCCAAAAAAACGATGCCTTTTGAAAAAATTAGTAGCATGCCCGGCCGGGACGGAGGAAGCGCGATCGCTTCGGACAAAGCAGGGCACGAAACAAGAAGGTCGGTGAGATCGCATTCGAGCGCGGCGGTCGCAACTTCCAACATGGAGAAAGACCGCTCGTCGTGCCCGGTGGTCGCTTCCATCGTTCGGGAGGCAGTCAGAAACCTTTTGTGTTGAATTCAGAAACATTGCTAAGCATGCTGCTATCAAAGTCGGGAAATGCATCGAAAAGAACGCGTTCACGCAAACTCGCGACGACATGGTTGTTCAGAGAATGGATTAACAGATCGCGTCATTGCCCGTATACCTCTCCGACTGTATCTGTCAGTTTGTAATCACGACGTTGACCGGGGGAGGTAGCGTCACAATGTGCGCGTTGAGAACCCCTGTATTTAATGTTGTTTTTGAGCCCGTGGACACCGGCTCGATCTTCGTCCGGTTTCCGGATGCCTGATGGTCAGACAGGATCTTCGAGAGAGGTGTGTTGCCAAAGATTCCCTTGCGTTTGGTCAGGGGCTGTTAGGGGGCCGCGCTTTTGCGTAAGCGAAAGATTTTCGCTCATTTTTGACTTCTTACTGATCCGTTTCGGGCCGATTTGAGCGACGCCATTCCTGCGGCATTAAAAGACTTATTTCTTCAATTGCTTCTTAAATCATCATAAACGGACCCATGGCACTACGACATCGACGATTTCTCACACGGGTGGGAACCTTTTGACTTCGTTAACTTACACACTAGCGAAGCGAAGATGCACTGCGACCCGGCGACGAGCGCCGCTCGGTGCGTAACCTGTGAGATGGCACCAAAGGGGGGAGCGCGTCGCGCGCCGCCGCTGGGAACTCGGCTTCTGACACGCGCCGGTCAGCCCCGCCTCCTCCATTGACGCTGGGTGCGCCACATCGACTGCAGAGTGACGCTTTCGACCAAAATCGATTTCGAAGCATGTCTTCGACCGCAAGCTCGCGAGATGCAAGCTCCGCTTCGCGATCAGCGTCGAACTGCAACCGTCGTTGAAGTTGGCGCACAGTAGCATCCCTCATGTCGAGCACGGCCCGTAGTCTGTCGTGTTCCCTGTGCGACGCCTCCAAATCGGATGCGGCTTGCCGCCGTGCTTCCTCGCTGTTTCTGGCCTCGCGATTGGACGCGCCTAACCCCAACTCCGCGATACGCAGGCGTTCGACGACCATCTCGTAGCAGTACCGCGGGACGAACGACGATTCTACCGGCAAGTCGCTCACACCGGCGGCGGACTCCCCCCGCTGCAAATCCGATGGCGGAGCGCCAGGTAATGGGCTGGGCCTGTTAAGAGGCGTGGTGCGGTGCCGATAGCTTCGCCGGGCCATGGGCAAGAATCCGGCATGCACCAACTCGACATTTCCATCTCTGGCAGAGCTTGACGGCTCCCTCGGACTCGTCTCGCCACTGGACATATCCTCAAGTCCGTCCCCGACAAGCATGAGGGGATCTGATCGCATGACATCACAACAAGGTATCCAAGGCCCTTCACGGCAGCGCAACAGAGGGTCACACGTGAGTAGGAACATGTCATATGGACAACTAAAGAAGCACGACTCATCGTGCAGCTGAAAACTACGATTTGCGAGGTGCGGATCCGCGTGGGGGCAGTGACGAGGGGGTGTAGTGGCTGAAAGGAATGGCCCCTGCTTCTTTGAGACGCACGGGAGACAGCCGAGCACCAGGCGGTGCACTGGACGGACCTTGGGGTGAAATGGCCACTCGACCGCGAGGCGACGATTGTCGCTTCATTTTCGCCATCCTTCGTTGGTCTTGGATGGCCTGCGCTTCGAGTGCCTCGAGTTCTTTCAGCAACTCCGTGCGTCTTTTCTTCTCGGCCACCTTTGCGGGGTCGTTTCGATACAGCAGCAGGCTTTCCTTGAGGTACTGTTCTTGAGCGGCCACCTGTTCGGCCATTTCCGATGACTTGGCGGCCTCTGCCGCTGCCTTCGCGGCCTCCCGGTCACGCCGCTCCTTCAAACGCTGTGCCTTGATTTCCTGCAGCTTGAGACGCTCGAGTTGCTCCACAACTAATGCCCGCTTCTTGGCAAACCGTTGCGCGTCGTGAATCAGCAGCCTAGTTGGTTCCCGGGCGATGAGGGAGGCCGCGATACCTTGACCGCGACCACGACCTTGCGGCGCGGAGGGCGACGTCGCGTTCTGCCCAGACAGTGCCTGCCCGAGAAAGGGGTGAAGTCTGAGCCGCACACCAATTTCCGGTCCGACCTTGTGCAAAACTATGCGACTGCCAAGAAACGACTTGTCGTTCAGGCGCTGTAGTTCCAATGCGAGTTGTGCCGCGATGTGCCATTGACCTGCGAGAATGGAAAATGTCACATCCGCGCTGATTTCGAGGCCGTGATCGAACAGCACGGCATTGAGGGCGTGCCAATTTTTCACGAATTGCTCAGGTGTCCTCGTCGTTTCCACTGTGTCTTTCACGTCCCGGAAGACCATTTTGAAAACAGGGTCGACAATCGCAATTTGATGCAAAAATACGATGCCTCCCACGATGTACTGCATCGCTTCGCTCTGCAACTTCGGCTGAGGGATGTCGAGGCCACGGAAACAAGTCGCAAGAGACTGCGCAACGGTTTCAACGATGTCCGTGGGACCGGCAGGATCCGCCATGTCGACGACGTTTCCTAAGGGTAACGAGAGAGAAAGAGAGAGGGTATATACCGCAGGCGCATGTCGTTGGGCAACGGTTTCGGGCACGTACTGAAGGCATTCGATGAGCGCATCTTGGAAGCGCAGACACACAGATGAGTGATTCAACAAAGGAAAATGGTCAGCCAATCGCACGAATCACTCGGGAGAACTGGGATCGGCCGACTCCGTTTCTCCCGTCGTTTCGGCCCGCGCCGCAATCGTGGTGGCTCGCAAGAGCAACTTTTTTCCGTGAATCCACGCGAAGGAGTTGTCAAACGTCATACACATTTGACCATTTGCGGGAGCGGTGTAAGATCCCGACGCTCGAGCCGAACGTTGAAACTGGGCAACAGGAGTCACCGGACTCGCGTCGCCAGTGGCTTGAAACGCGAGAACAACGGTGACATCACGTTTTTCGACGCTCATTTCCCACACAAAGCTGTGTCCAGCGATAATATCGTATGTCTTCGCCAATTTCGCGCCCCGGTTGATCTGAAGAACCTGCGTGAGGGTGTCGTCGTCCTCGCCGCCGTCGCTCACCGGACAACACTCCCCCTCACAGCGGCATCGTCCGCCGAGGAATTCTGGTAAATTGTCCTCTCCGATGGCGGCGCACAGTCGCTCCTTGGTGTCCTTCGGTGGAAGAAAAATAACTTTGTTCTGGACTCGCTGATCCAGCCACATTTTGACGATGGCCCAACCGATCGTGATGATTCTGGGCGCATTGGCGACGTACAGCATGAAGAGCCCCTCTGGGTAGTACTTCTGATCCAACGTCGACTCGGCTTTGAGAAGGTCGAGCGCGGGACCATAAAAATGACCCATGGTGACGCCGTCGCAGTCCATGATGACCGTGACCTGACAAAGGTTTTTCATCGCGCCAGGAAGTTGGGAGCGGTATCGCGTCAGTGTTCCGCCCACTTCGTTGGAGTGCAAATGCACATCTACAATGGGAACATCGATCGGTTCCCCGGGAGGTACCAATTGTTTGCACTTCGCCACGAGATTGCGGACAGGGATACGACCCAACCGCTCGATGTAAACGGGGCGGCCCTGAGCATCGTGTTTGTGCCAAGCGGCGACGCAAGGCAGCTGTTTTACAACTTCGTCGACCCGTTGATTTGTGGGTCGCGGATCTGTACCATGAAATCGTCGAATCTCGTCAATGTCGTATCCGCGAATGTTGACGGCCGACGGAAAGCGAGGAGTCGTGTCCGAGCCCTGGGCGATTCGCCACGCGCATGCGTCCTTCAGCATCGTAAACGCGGCATCCACATCCCACTTACGTGCGTAAAGCCAACGAGAAAAGAACAACGCGGCATTAGCTCGGCGCCCCACTTCGTACGTAGGAGGGAACTCCAGAGCGGCGGCGAGCTGCGACAGCTCCTGAACTTTGACCTGTTGTTCTGTGGTCAACGGCTCGTACACGCCAGACACGTCGAAGTCCGTAATCATCTGCGACGTCGGAAATGTGCAAGCTGTCTGTATCGCTTGTGCTTCCGCCAAAAATAAAGCGTGGAAATGACACGACGAATGACTCGCGACATCTCAAACAGTCAGTTTCCTGCCAGACGTTCAAACGAGTCCCATTTGTTAACCGGTTGGGTGAAAGGGGAGCGAAGGGAAGGGTAGTTGATCATTCTCCGGGACGAGCCTCCTCGAACGACGCCGTTCCGTTGCTTGAATCCAGCCGGCGGCGCGCACTGCCGCGGCCCTTGTCTCCGGAATCTTGCTGCTTCTTCGCAACATTTTCCTGCTGCTCTGCGCGCCTTTTCGCTTTAACGGATGACTTGCGCCGAACCCGAAACGCGAGTTCGGCAGTTTCGGCCGGGGTTTTGTCGTGGTGTGCATGATAGAGAACTTCACCTTCACCGAATCCCGCTTCTATCTTCAGAAGACGCAACGTCATTCTTGGGCCAATTTCAACTAGCTTGACTCGGCACTGACCCCGTAAATTGCGAAAGGGTTGCGCGAGCGACACTTCTTCTCCCTCTCCGTCGGTATCCGACCAAGCACCCTCGCAATCCAGAACCTCGTCCATGGCGGCGGCTGATCCTAATTTTGTGGGCAAGCGACCTTCGTAAAGTTTCTTCACTGTCTTGCTCAGACCCACTGCCTTCGCGGACACCCAATAATGTCGTGCTTCGAGCACGTCGTTCGCCGAGTCGTACTGAAACAGAACGACGCGCTGCAGAGCACTTGGTTGGAATGTGTGCACTTGAACTGCAGGAAACATGGATTGAAACGTTGATTCCATGAGGGCAACGTGCGGCAAATGCATGCTGTTTCGAAAGTTGTTGAGGATGACGACGGGCGCCGTTTCGTAGACTGACGCATTTAGCGGCGCTGGCTTCCGTTGCTTACTGACGACGTCCTCACGAATCATGAATGTTTCAAGGCGAAACGTCAGGGTTGGCCCGTTGGAAAATCGCGACACCCGTAACGTCGTACCGCTTGGAGGTGCCGCGAAGACCTGCAAGTGGCTCACGCCGAATGTCGACGCGATGTGAAGGAAGTCTTTGATAGTATTTTTTCCGGTATGAAGTCGTCGCGACGACCACGGCGAGAATACCGCCCGCCATTCGTGCATGAGACAACGAATGTTCCTGGTTACGTCTCCTCGGCAGATGATGATCGACTTCGGTGTGCGCTTGTCCGCCTCGGTGGTGTCGATGGCGCCAAAACTGCGGCCCCCCTTCGGCATTGTGAGAGCGGAGGATCAAATCACTGTCACGTTTGGCAACAGTGAACATACAAGTCAGTTGAACGTTCAGTTGAACGGTGAACTCCAAAAAGAAGTCCGGATACACCGTGTCAGCGTGCAGGCAATGTGGAATAAGCGTCCAAAATCAGTTGCCAGTCGGTAGCTTCTCGCGCCAACTCGTTTTCGGCTGTGAATCCTGGTAGTTGGTCACAGAACACACCGATGATCTCGTCAACAAAACTCGGTGGCATCGAGGTCTTGGAGGCGGTCATCAGTCGTGAAATTCGTACCGCAGAACGGCGTTCCTGAGCCGCGACGACGCCTTCCTCCGTACCGCGATGCAATTGAATTATCGCCAGTGCCGTGTTAATCGATGACGCAGCGCGCCAGATCCACGCAGGGGCGCCCCCCGCCACGACGGAACCTTGAAGTCGCTTCCACTTGTGCCCCGGTGCAATGTTGACCACAGACGAGTCCGTCGTAGACAACGCGCTTCCGCAAAGAGCTGTGAGTGTGCTGCCGCGAGGGCCAGAAACAACTTGCTCACCTCTCATTTGCAGCCAAGTAAATATGGAAGCGCCATTACGGTCAGAGCGACCCACGCCTCCTACAATGTTTCTTGGCGCATCTTGGACGAGGCCCACGAGTTGCGAATGGACGTTGGCTGGAGTTCCCGCGCCTGCCAACTGCCGCATGCGATGGATAGCCCGCGCAACGCCGCGACGCCGATGCGAATCGCCTTTCTCCGAAGCAGGAGGATCATCGGCGACAAACGGCACGCGACAGTGCGACTCCACGAGTTGCTTTCTGGTGGAAGCCTTGCGGGTGCTTTCCACAAGGCCAAGTAGGTAACCATCCGCGGCGGCGCTCAAGTTCGTGGCCACGCGCGAGTCCTGCGTCGCGGTGGGGGTTGCCGTCCAAAAGCACGGCCGGTGGCTTCGCATGAGGCCAAACTGGGAGGTGTTGTTGGTTTCCAGGACGCTTTCACAGGCAGCATCGTACACCAGCCACGTTGCGCACAAGTCGCGGAGTGAGCAGCCCGGTGGGCCGCACGGCCGCTCGACTGTCGACGCGGAGCACATTGCCGGTCGATGGCGCATGGTCATGATGTACAACGAGTGGCGAGCCACGGCTTCATCTCTGCCGCCGAAGAGTTCGAAAGCGGTTGTCGATGCCGACCTGTATGGGCTGTTTGCCGTGGCGACGTCCAGGGCGGTCATGGTGGCCATACTTCTTCCTTGAGGACCATTGCGGTGGCTGTATCGGCTGACGAACTCGGTACTCCAAGTCAACGGTGCGCACAAACCTGCGGTGATCGCAACAAGCGTGGAATGGGGCACGCCGGGCAGATCGAACGCCACGGCTCCGTCTTGCAAGGCGAGGCGCAGATCATCCGGGCGACAGCGAAGGATCATTTCCGCCGCCCGGGCAGAGGTCTCGCTGGTATCATCCGTTCTGCGCAAGTTGGATTCGTTTCGATGAGATGCAACACGAGGCCACACGGGTCGACGCAGGACAGTAGGACGCAACGGTACTTCGTCGACGGTGCAGTCATCGCTGTGCGGCTTCAAACAGCTCCATCGCAACGACCACATGTCGAAGACGTGAACGTCATTGAACATAAGCGAATCGTTTCCGTCAATACCCGTAGACGTAGTGCCCGGTAGGATCATGAACCCGGCGGTGACAACAACATCCCCCCACTGCAGTCCGGTCGATGCGTGTGCCTTCGGCCCAGTCCCATCGTGAACCAGGCAAGGCCCTGTCACGCACATGGATTGCCCCGTTCGTTCACGTGGTGCACCACAAGGAAGCAGCAACGCTGGATGAACATCGGCTTGAACGGATTCGCTGTCTAACAACTGTCCATTCACGAGTTCCTTCAAGATTCGACGGTCCGGAAGAGAAAGGTCCTTTGGTAAAGGCACATCCAAATCCGCTCGATCGACGACAGCCGCAACGTACTTCCTCCACGGCTCCGCGACGACACACGCGGCATTCATACATCGCCGCCTGGTGGCTTGCACACGAAGTAACCGGGCGATTTGGCGTGGCTGGCTCAACATTTCCACGGGTAGCACCGATTGTGTGCTCGTACACCCAAGGAAGTCGAGCAAGGTATTGCGAACCACAAGTCCGATGCCACTGAAAGGTTTCACCAAGCTTGTGGTCGTCGATGGGACTGGCGAGTATGGAAACATTCGATGATGTAACACCATGTGAAGCCACGCCCTGGGCGTGCATTCGTTCACCACCATCCAAGCGTTCAAGCTAATCGAGTACATCCAAAGGTTGCGGCCGAAGAACTCTTGAACGTTGCGCCCCCCGAAAACTACCATGATGTCGTCTCCCCATAACAGCGCGGAATGCCTCCTTCGTGTTGGAGGGCAATACATGGCCGCGCCACGTCCCGTTTCAGTGGGCACAAAATGAAGCGGAGAGGGGGGAACGCCCGAGCGGACCGGTCGCTTGCCGAGCACGGCACACAACTCGTCCTGCAACGAAACTTGTGCGGATGCAGACATTGGCGGCCGATACATCGTGGGGCGGCCGTGTCGAAGCACTGGAGAATGCGAGGTTGCCACATGCACCCAACTCTGCGGTCCCTCCACATGCGCTTCTAGTTCGTTGTCGTCGATGTCGTCGTCAGTTTCCCAGTCCAGTTCGTCCATCATCGATTCAGCTACCTCGTCTCGGACTCCGCGAAATCCGCTACTTCCGCTGTGCAGCGTCTCAATATGCCACGTCTCCCACTGGCTAATGAAGCTGGTTGCATCACAGGGCGCATCCACATCGGCGTACAGATGAAAATTTGCCGCCCGGCAACGTTCAAGCCAAACCTGCCGATGAGGACTGTGACTCAGGTCACTTGGTGGACCGTAGTTCGGATCAGGAAGGTGTCGAAACAAGAGCAGTACGTCGTTGTGGGCTTCGCGTGGGCTCATCATGCCTCCAAAAATCAAAAATGCGTCACGGCAACAAATCGCGGGCAGAAGTTCTCGTTCGATACATTCCAGGATGTAGGCATCGTCTGGCGTCAAACTCGAGGTTGTGGGCGTGCCTTGTTCGTCAAACTGTTGCTGGTGAACGGAGCAATGCGACGGAAGTTGGAACGCCTGCAGGACCGCCTCGCGGATCGCCACCTTAGCAGAATTGTTCATGGCCGTGCCACGTTCACCATTGCTTCGGCCATGAATTGATTTCAGCGACACGAGTGAGTGCCCCCACCGCCGACGCAGTGGCCGCGGGACCGTCGACGACTGCAACGTAACCTGACTCCAAGTGACAACGGCGGTCTCGTCCGATTCGGTTGTTGTAAATCCACGCAAACAGTCCCGGTTGGGTAATGTCGCGATTCCGAAGTGATCTTCGATACTAACTTGACCTTGTCCTCCATGCACGAACAATCGACACACCTCGCTTCCAAACAGAACGTCTGTAACGACATCGGCCACTCCGCCGAACGTGCCGGGAGGCACCCAGCGATCTCGGTCGTCGCGGATGCGGAGGCGCCTCCACGATCGTTTGCCGCCGCGGATATTGGGAGTGCTGACATGAATATCATTCGATGGGTCTGGAGCATTGCCGAGTCCGCCGTACATGATCTGAACCAACTGGTCATCGCAAGGCAGAGACACGATGATGTGACCGCTACGCAGTGACGGAACGGTCGGTTCATCCCATGGTGAATCAGTAGATTCGTTAAAACTCGCGCTCCAGTGACATCCCACGCTCTTGGGAGGGGAAGGTAGGTTCATGCTAACTGCGGTAAGTGAAGAAGAAAATTGTAGGCAACACCAACGATTTTGCACGGCCACCATTTGGCTTGTCAATTAGCGGAGGGACTGTCGGCGACGTTCTGGAATCCACCTAGGGCATGAATGCCTGTTGGGTGGCGCACACATCCACGAAAACGTCGAGGGCAGTGACTTCTTCCACAAGCAACCGTTGCGCCAGTTCGTGTCCTCGCGTCAACGTCCGTTCTAAACCGCGGCGTCGCGCGCGTCCAACGCGGAGTTGGGCCACAGCGGCTTGCCCTCGTTCCTTTGTGTGAATTACCAGTCGTTCGCGGCACCAAGCGATTCGTCGCACCGCAAGCCGAAGTCCGTTCCGTTCGTCAGACGACAAGAAAAACGACTTCGACACGTTTTCCATCACCAGCTCCTCCCAATCGACGTCGTTCGTACTGCCGGATAACGGTAACGGCCAAGAAAACGTATCGATAGGCTCCTCCTCTTCGGACAATGGCAGCCACCGACCTTCTTCGTCACCGTCGTTTGCCTCATCGATCACCGCCCTTGAATTTGACGGTGAGGAAAGATCGATCAGCGGATGTACGTTGTCCGAAAGTCCAAAACCGCACGATGATAGTTGCGGTGTCGCCCCAGATGTCCTTCGCGAGATCAGTCGTTCAACGTCCCAGTGCAATCCAGGGATTTCTTGCATCAATCGCTTCGCTGCCAAAAGGACTGCAGAGAACGCTTCAGAACCAGTTTTTTCCTCGTAAAGGCACGATAGGGCATCTCCAACTGGTGGTGGCTTGTCACACCAAAATCCAGGCTCGGCTTGTGAGGCAGAAACATCAGTTGCATCGGCGGTGGTGCAAAACTCGTCGTCATCCTCCTCGTCGTCATCCGCATCTGCGCTGGCAAGTTCCTCCCGCATCCAGTCGACGAGAGGGTCGCTCCACTCGTGCAGGGTGATGGACAGAGTGCGGGTCCCTGTCATACGCACGAGAACGCGACAGGTATCGCTGATCAAAACCCAAACAGCGCTACACCAGAATGGACAAGACGTCTTCGCTCCAGATGGCGGATGAGAGGCCCAGAAAGGAAAAGCAATGGGGGCGGTTTCAAATTCCGCGGACAGAGTGCGGTCTTGCTTGCCACAGTGCCCGATGTAGATTCCCTTCCCCATGCCAGAGAGCCGACCGACTAAACGTCGGAAGAAAGTCATTGGTGGCTGACTGTGCATTTTGATCCTAACGGATGGGCCACTTAGCAAATTATCGATGAGAAAGCTTCCGAAGGACGTGCAATCACCTACTGCCGGAGGTTTGACCAGGATGTTCGGTGCCTCCAATTCAAATAATGTTGGAAGCAAAAACAACATTTGTTGCTCGTGCGACATAGTAGGGACTGACACGGACTCTCGAGGGGGCGCTGCATCCGACCGTTTAAAGAAATTCAGAACTCCCCGAGGAGTCGATGGAACGCGGTCGGCCTTCGGGATTGAAATCTGCGCCTTTGATGACGTCACACTTGGACTTGCCAGTGCGATTTGAAGCGTGGAATGAGATATAGCGAGAATTCTAGCGTCGAAGTCCCCTTCGCCTCGACGTGCTGCGTAACTCAGACAAACAACGCGACCAGCGCTGATGATCATTTCGCTCCGTTCCAATGCATCCAGCGCGATCAATACTGCCTTGTTGCGCGCGTCGTAAAATTGTTCATCCAAGATGTACGTCGCCACGTCAGCAACGACGCTGTCCGCGTTCGGTGGAGGCCTAGAGTCGGTCACACACGGCATTAAAATGAGGTGAGCCATTGGTACGGTCAAGAATCCTCGGTTCACGGATCGCCAAACGGCATCAGGGTAAAGATTGACATCACCATCAAATACGTTGATAGCCGAAAGTGGAAACTGCAATGCACCTGCGTACCGTGCGGCGAATGAGACTGGATCATCCCAAGACGCGGTGGGGTCCCCGAAGCTGCGGAGGGCAATCTTGGTGCGCGCCGCCCGGCTATCCAAAAGTAACTGCTTCTGAACGATGGCACACAAAAGGAGTATGCGAGATATGGAGTCCAGAAACCAGTAAGGATCCACGATGATGAAGCGTTGAAGCTTCGGGTTGCGATGAAAGTGCAGGGCATGCATGGAGGCCGTGATGAGCTGCGTGTGTTTGTGCAACTCTGCCGGTTTGTCATACTTTGAATCCAACTCGGCCGCTTGCTTCTTGAAATCGGCTGCGGCTAGCAGGCGAGAACTGTTCGTGTGGGAAACACTTTTTCTCATGACTTCCAGTCGCCGAGCTAATGTGAGTAAGGTAGAGGGGACTAGTCCCTGTGAGAAATGTTCGTCGCGCTTGCTGCAATTGATGGCGTGGTCGGCCAAAAATCTGAGGAGATGCGAAACCTTCGCCACTTGGGAGTCCTTCGCGGCGGCGCGAACCTTCCACAGAGAAGCGGTTCGGTCACGCGCACTAAACGCGACGATCGCTGAAATTTCCGGCCGCGATGCAGAGTCGGTCGTTAATTGTTGCCAGAACATTTCAACGTCCCTTTGAAACGAGACTACAGCGCGTCCCAGAGCCTCGTCAATGTCAGAAGGCACTGTATGAGTACTTTGGCTAAGAAACGGAGTTTCAACCGAAACTCGGTCGCGAAAGGTTCCAAGTAAAATCACCTTCGCTGCACGTGTCGGGCACCGCAGTTGAATTGCCTCCACAAGCTTTTTGTAATAGTGCAAATCAATCGCCTTTGGAGAAGGTGCATCTGAACCTCCACGACCGTCAAGCGGAAAGGTCAACAAAAAGGTTGTTCTGGTTTCCGGTATCGCGAAATCGCAAATCGGTGCAAAAGCTAAGTGCCCGGAAATATCGACGAACGTCGCCTCGGCTTTGAGACTTTCAGTTGCCCCTTCGAGGGTCATTCGTGATATGGTGCAGCCAACCGTCGCGCTTGTTGGTGGATCGACCTTTCGACCGAAAAAACCGAGATCTCCTTTGTTTAGCGCGTACAAAAACGCGGATTTTCCGCTTCCGGCATCGCCAAGAAGCACGAAGGTGTGCGAATGGTGATTCACTAGATCTTCAACGCGCGACATGTGAACAGCCTGCGAGGCGGAGAGCATTAAACTTTCGTTGCGACCGCTTGCGGTGACCCGTGGTGTTCCGCTTTCGCGGGGAGTTGCTGCGCGTTGCACGGACGGTCGAGCACTGAGATTCAAAGGGCGGGAAGGTACCAGCGATTGCTTACCCAGGGCGAGTGAGGGCACCAGCGGCAAGGGTGGACGTTGAGGCGGCTGCTGAGGAGGACTGGATGCAGATGAACGGGGAGTGATCATGACAGAACCACGTCGGGCTGTCATCAATCTAGATGTCCGAGGAGTAGCTGGAGGGACCGTCGATGTTCCCGCTGGGGGCCGTTTGTCGTCCTTCAACTTGACAGTAACGAACTCTGATCCGATTTGAAGTGCATGTCCAGCCTGAAACTCTGACGAAGGAATTGGACCCTCAACAGCCGCGTCGCCATCAACTTCGTCGTGGTTGAAAAGCTTCATCAATAATTGGATGACGAGATCTGATTCGCAAGGAACTTCGATCAACTCGTCGATAAATGTAGCCATGTCTTGGCCCCCCAGATGAACAATTTGACTGCGCCAGCCCCCTTCTGTTGGTTCCGTGGAAATGACGCAATGAATTGGTGCGAGTAGCGGGAATCCAGATGGGCTATCCTCGTGGCTGATTTGAAAACACTTGACCGATGCTTCACGTTGACGTGGGAACCGCAGGTGAAACCACTTGCTCCAAAGCATCCGTTGAATGTCAGTTGGCGCAGTTCCAAACACGATATCTTTCCGTCCCATACTTCCGGTGCTATCAATCGTCAGACATGGCTCTTTTGTCCAGGCGCCGGCGCCGTCCACGTTTAAAATGTAAGGCCCTCCGTACTTCGACGCTGTTGACGAAGCATCATCGACAGCAATTTGAGCGTCTTCCACCATGAGTTCTTCCGCGAGGTCCACTTGGTGCTTCAGCATTTCAGCCTCATCAGCATCACGGGGAATCTCGTCGACCCAGTAACTGTCTCTTTCGCCGCCTTCTTGCAGATTCGAGAGATCGCCAAGTGCCAGGTCTGGCATGCGGGAACGACCTGCTCGTTGTTGGAATTCCTCGATCATTTTCTTATACTTTTGAATCTCTGACTGCAATTCGCGAATCATTTTGTCTTTGGTGTCCTCGTTGACAAATGCCTTCGTTTTGATGGACTTTGCTCGATCGGCGTATCGCAGAGTACCTAATGTTTCCTCCGCATTCATTTCGGACGGTGACAAGGTGCTCAGCATGAAGGTTTTGCTGCTCCCCCCAAGATTTTCCTTGAGAATGAACGTCAGTTGCGAATTTCTGTATGGAATGAAGGGTGCAGGGGCACCGGCCTTCGCCGAACTGAGCTCTGCTAAACCGCTGATGACGAGGCCCAAAGTTGTGAGACTTTGATTGATCAATGCACCTTCCCGCAGGGTATCACCTTCAGCGCCAGTCGACTTCGCTCTTTCGCTTCCTGCCAAGTCCACGAGATTCACATGTGATCGACGTACAGACGTCGTTTCTTTTCCATCCGTTGATTGCGACGTCCGGGTTTGAGTGACGATGATCGAAAACACTGCGTGCGAACGGGATGACCTTTCGTTCATGGCCGTGGCAGCGGTTTGCCGGTTGGCGTTACCACGTTCCACGCGGAGTAGCGCTTGCGTCGGTGACAGTACTTTATCCTTTGTCAACAATTCCACGAAGACGCCATGTGTTGGATGTTGCCGAACTTTCAAATTTTGCTTGGTTGCATCAAGCAAACAGTAGACGCGCTCTTGATAAATCTCGAGGTAGCTGACTTCAACTTCAATTGCCAAACGTGCACAACTGACGGAGGAAGCGGAATTTCGAGCGTCACACTCGTTTTCGTCCAAAAACGTTTTTGCCTGCACAAATATCGCACTGATGATGCGAGGAATGAGCCCGACAGCATCGTTCATGCTCGTGACGTCGACACTGCCCAGAGAGGAAGCAGAAACCGATGGAGGACCCATCATGGCGAACGACTTACCGCTTCCCGTTTGACCATACGCAAAAATGCACGCGTTGAAACCGTCAAACGCTGCTTTCACGACCGGTTTGCCGATGTCGTCGAACAACAAACGTTGCGGCGCTGCATCATCATACGCGAAATCGAACGTAAATGTGTGGGCACTACATTGTGGCCCTTGCTTCGTTGAAATTCGAACAGTTTTTCGATCACCGTTGAACTCCAGACAACTACGAGTACCCCGTTCTCTCTCATTTGGAGGTCGGCTACGGACGGCGACAGTAACCGCACAGGTTTCGGCGGCCTTTGCCATGGAACAACGGATCTTTGGTGGGTGAACACAGGGTGGGTAGCGCACTGCACAGATAGCACTTTAATTTGTGTACCTTTAATGCCGAAAATTCTATTTCGACATACTTGGCGGTTGGATCGCTGGATGAGCCCCCGGGAGGGCTCATCCATCCAA
>ERZ1292630.778-Hain-H41-02um-R3-778-length-32514-cov-8_pt1 | contig 32514 bp, 16 predicted proteins | sample MGYA00564408_ERZ1292630 | MGnify/ENA primary metagenome ERZ1292630 (study PRJEB36523, sample SAMEA6512641) | groundwater metagenome | collected 2019-01-08 | study: AquaDiva: Metagenomics assemblies of 32 groundwater samples
CAACGACGGGCGCAGCCACAGCACCCACAAGGACACACAGCGCTGCGGTTGGAGGCAAACGGGTCGCGGTCAGTTCCGTGCTCCAGCGTTCCGGAAACACTGCAAAATTGTTTTGGACTTCAGTTGATGCCTGAAAGGTGGCTCTCGGGTTGCACCAGTTTGACGGCACTGAATTCCACGCGGGGCTTGCGCAGCTTTCTATGTCCGGTTGCACCAGTTCAGCGGCGCTGGATGGCATTGTTCCCACGTTTTCGCTCCGCTACCACATTTTCGTACATAACCGTGTCACTGTCGCGGCCTCGTTGGTCAATCAGAGCTGTGATCGTCGTGACTAAACAGGAACCGCGTCGTCATCTCCGCAGTGCGGGGTGCTTGAACCCCAGGACCACCGACCTTGACAGGCGATCGTGGCCCCGTCAGCTCCTTCCACTGAGCAGCGCACGATCATTGCCTTCCTTCGCCGAATTTCTAAACATTTCCGTCGACGCAGCCCGAGATGAGCATCCTGTTGGGCGGCACCCGCATTTGCTGCTGTCTCTCCCACCACTGTCAGTGGAATTGCCCGGCGGTCTCCAACCCGGTGCTGCTTACGCTCAGGCGAGAGCGAGAAGCCCGACTCTTTCCACCAAAAGCACAGCTTCTGCGGTTTCGTTTTACGTGTAAACTGCAATTCATAGAAAGCTTGCCGCGTTTATTGTTAGGGTTCACAGATGGCCGCTTCTGTGTGTAGTGCCGTTGGCGACGTCTTCTGCCCCGACGACGCCCCGTCGCCTCTCTTCACCATCTTTTCATGCGTCATCAATTTGATTGGTTTCATATGGACGTTGGTGTTCGTCATTTCGACGCCCACGTGCGGCACGGAGCTGGCCCGGACGTGGCTCATCCTCGGCGTCATCACATGCGCGATCAACGGCCTCTTCGCCTGCTACCTCTACTACCGATTCATGGAGAAGACAAGGCGCGAGGACATAGCGCTGACGGCCGCGGTCTATCAGCTGCTGCTGTATGACTGGGGCGTATGCGGCTATTTTTTATTTTTAGTCTGGCACATCGTTTGGTTGGCGATGGCAGGGTCACAAACGTCGGCCCTGGCGGCTGGGGATGCCTGCGCCGGGATGCTGAGGGCACTGCTCATCATTTTGATCATTTATCTTGTCGGCGGATTTGCCATGATATGCTTGTCGCTGCTCACCGAATGCTGCCGGCAGCCATCGTGGTCGCGGCAGCAGCAGCAAACGGCCGCGTATGCGTACAATCAGCAGCAACGGCAGCAGCAACGAGGAGCGGACGAACCGTCGTGCCTGTCGATCATGTGCTGCTGCTGTCATTTCGGTGACAGGGGATCATCCCACACTGCCACGACGACGACGACCGCGTCGGGACAACGGAGGAACGAACCGTACTTTGCCTCCCAGCCACAACCCGTGGCCCCAATCGGCGGTGGCACCCACCCCGCGGCGGGCCCGGCAATGTCACCGGCCCAGCCGCAACGGCCTCCGGCCATGAATCCGAACTACCGTGGAAGCTGAACCACACGCCGAACCATGCGTTGGCTAGATACAAATAGGTCCCCCTTTTTCGGCCCTCTCCCGTTTCCGTCTATCACTCAAAAAACAAACCCCGAGTCAACGCACCTTCTTCGGTGACTCTTTCATTTGCAATGTTTTCTTCCATCCTTCAATCCCCCTCCGGGGTCACGAACAGCGCGATTCCGACACTGAGGAGGCGGGGGGCCACACTTGAACAGAGGGACGCCCCCGACCTCCACCAGATGTACTTCATGAGGTGGAACGGCGCGACTCGGACAGCGCGAGCGGCTGGTGGCGCCCCGTGCTGGTGGCACCACCGTACCGCTGCGGCGATCGAGGGGGGAGCCAATGGACTCGTTCATGGCCGTGTTGCCTTTTCGAATCACTCCGCCCGCCTGTCGCTGGATGCGACGTCTCAACCTTCGCGGACGGCCGCCGTGCGACAACAGAGCCGACTGGCCGCACCGCCTGATTCCGCTCTTCGCTGCGCATGGCGTCGACCGGAAGCTGTCACCGATGACGAGCTCCTGGATCTACTGGAGTGGCTGGGTCGAACGAGCACTGGCACCTCCTCCAGCAGCAGCGGATCGAACCTGTCATCGGTATCGCCACGGGTGGTCCTGCGTCACCGGCTGTGGACCAACACGGCCTTGCTGCTGGCAGAGCGAGTCGTCAGTTTCGATGCGGCGCGTCTCACTCGCATCCTGTGGTCGTTGGTGCCCGCGCGTCGTGAGCTTTGGGCGCCGTCTCGAAGTCACGTCGCTCTCGCAGGTAGCGCCTCGACGGACGCCGCGGCGCTGCTTGTGGGGATGACCGTCGCCGCCCTGTCGCAGGTCGCGCGCCGAACGCAGGCGTTCTCGGCCCTCCGGGCGCTGCATGCGCTGGACATGGTGACGGGCGCCACGCCCCGAAACGCGGCGCGTTGCCTCTTTCGCGCCCTCGTCAACGCGAATGCGCCACGCACTCGATTCGAGATCGCCGCCGTCGAGGACTGCCTCGCCGATGACCATCTCGTCGGGGTGCTGCGTTCGTCGCACGACGCGGTGCCATGGGCGATGGCCCATTGGGCGGGCATCCACGCCGCCCCCCGGGGGGACATAGGCGGCGGCGCGTGCCCCTATTCAAACCCCCTTTCGCTGGTGGAGGGTGCCGCCCGCGCAGCGGGAAACAGCCGGCAGCACCGGCGGGGCAGTCGACGTGAAAACGACTGTTCCATTCCAGCGGCGTGTCACCAGCTGTCACGCGGAATGCTGCTGTGGCTCGTGCACTGGCACTTTTACCGGCGGGTGTCGGGCAGCAGGATGCTCATGCCGGGCGGTGCCAACGGTGTCGAAGAGGCGCCGCCTGGCGTTCAGGTGGTGGTGGTGCGTGCGGAACGAGCGGCGAGAGCGTCCGACGCGGCGTGGGCAGCGCGACGCCGTTTATACCTTCGTCCGTCGCGTGCCGACGACGGCCGGGTGATGACCGAGTTTCTGCGTCAATGCATAGTGAGGCGCGGCCGGGAAGAGCGAAGTCGAGGTTGTGACGACGATGACGAAGCTCTGGTGATTTCGACCCGGTCCCGATTTCGCGATGAGGTCGATGGCGAGTCAAGGGGCCGCGAGGATAATCTGCGAGGAGGAGGAGGAGGAGGGATCATCCAGCGGAGGCAGCAAGGAGGCGGCGACAGGAAGAGGCATGGCACAGCCGCCGTTACCATGCTGCCAAGGCCTCCCAGCGCCATTTTTTGCCGATTGGCCCTTCGATGCATTGAGCTCGAGGAGCAGCAGCGAGAGGCTACCCTCACGGCGACACCCTCCCACGGGTCGGGCGACGACGAGGCCATGGGGGTGTGGGGGTCGCGACCGTCGGCGCCTCCCTGGCCCTTTGTCCTCTGGGCGTGCGAGCAGCAGCAGCGGCCCTCCGTGCCGCCGATGGGAGGGGGCGGCACCACCTCCCTTCCCGGATGCTTCCTGGGCGGCATGACCCCCGCGACCTCCTTCCATGGGGAGCACCTTACGTACCTCAAGTTGCTGCAGCGCGCGGTCGTATCGGCGCTCGGCCGCGTCGTCTCCAGTCGCCTTCTTCTGCAGGTTGCCACACTCCCACTCACCGCGAAGGCACCCACCGTGCAGCGTGCGTTGCTCTATCAGTGCTTGAGTCTGGCGATGGAGCTCGCGCGCACGATGCCCGCTGGGGAGGAAGGGTCACGGCCCCCTGCGGCGTCGGCGCGGCGGGCAAGGAGCCAAGCCGCCGCCACCGCTAATTTGTGCCGCACGCTGCGACTTGTCCTCCCCAGCGAGGACCCTTGCCACTTGGCCGCGTATGTCAGTAGCATCGCCGAGCTGCCGGACGACGTCACGTTGCTCGTTCTCGAGCACGTCTTGGCGGCGCCCGGTTCAAACGTGGCAGGCTTGTCGCGAGCGTATCGTCGACTCGGAAACAAACTCCCCGCGGGGCCGACATTGACCATCGTGATCCACGCGATGACGTTGGTTTACTTTCCGTTCGGCGAACGGGGAACTCATCGGCTGTTGTTGACGACGGCCTCGGGACCCCCCTCCCCATGCCAGGACCTTGTTCCACGGTGCGATGACGGTTCTATTCGTCCTTCGGCCATCGTTGGAGGTATTTCCCCTGTCCGTGCCGCCATCAACGCTGCGGATCACACCGCCGCCGTTCAGGTTCAGCTATGGCTGCTGCGTCGTGTCTTGAGTCACCATGGCGCCCTCCTCGACCCGACATCGATCACGTGGCAAACGGACCTCGCGCTGGCGTGGTCCTCACTCAGCGTATCCGTGGCGACCGCGGAGCCGCCTTGCTCCCGTTCATCGTCGGCGTGCAGGTGGGAGGTGGATGCGAGCTGGCGGTACCTCACGCACCGTTGCCGCATCGGCGATGGCGTTGCGATGCGGACGTCGACTGACGATGCCACCGTCAAGACGGACCCGGCGTCGCCGGTGGACTGTTTGACGCAGCACTCACCAAGCGCTCGCCGTTTGGCCTTCTTTTTTGTGTGCACGCTCGACACCACGAACGTGTTTGATTGCGTGGTGACACGGCGCGCCGACTCTTTGGCGATGCCGCCAAGCGCGGCATCCGGTCGCCGCACCGATCGCTTCCGGGTATGGACGTGGCGCCACGTGGTGGTCGCGTTGTGTGAAGGGAGATGCTTTGCTCCATGCGGCGGCTTGCGAGCCGAGCCCAGAGGAGCGTCGGGTGAAACGCATTGCGCCGCCTTCGACGCTTCGCCTGGTGGATTCCTCATCGACTTCGCTCTGAAGGGCACGAGCGTTGCGGCCTCGCTGAGTCACGTCTTTGGCTGGCACGCGACCATCGGCTTACTGCTGCGACGCCGCGCCTCTGTCTTGCGAGAAACGGACGTTTACGCGGATGACCTTTTCTCACCTGCGGTCGTTGGCCGCGATGACTGGCCTCGGGAGATCGAATCCTTGCGGCGCATGGTCGGTGACCACACGATCTCGAGGGAGCAACTTCGTCTGATCGTAGCGGCCGCGGCCTCTCAGCCTTCGCAGGAGGAACGACGTCCTCACACTCCGATTGTAGGGCAAGAGGTGCCCACAGGAGCGACGACGACGACAACAACGGCAGCGGCCCGTCTGCCGCCACCCACTCCTTCGAGGCCGACGGACGCGGACGGAACCGCATCCCGGAAGTCGCAGGAGCCTACGCAACACCTTGACAGCACTGCTGGTCGTTCCCTGTCACCGCTGCCCGACGTAACGTCGCTACTTTGCGCTCTTTGTATGGGTCGCAGCGCCTTGGACCCGACGCAACTGGATCATTTGCGACAGCTCATCGGGGACGCGGCGACACGCGACGCCTGGCACGCGGCACTGTCGCTGGCGGCGCGCCACTTCTCGCTGGATGGTGCTGCCACGAAGTACGGCGGCGCGGTGTGGGCGTCGCCTCTGCCTTCTGCGGCGCAATGGCGTAGTGCAATGCCAACGAACGGTGCCGAGACAGAGTCTCTCCCTCCTCCTCTCGCAACGCCTCCCTCTCTCACCCCCGAGATGGCGGAGTCGCTTGCGCGTTGCTGTGCCATGGCGTGGCAGCCCATCCCCTCCGAGCTGCGGCGACGACGGGTGAGCTCGCAGCGTAGCTCCGCTGCGTAAGGCGCGACGCATTGCCCATGGATCCGAGCCATACGGCGAGACGACCCATGCAGGTCGGTGGGGGGTAAATGAAAAGGTCGCCTCTGGTTGGGCTCGAATCACAGGCGCGTGCTGTATGGTCGTGTTTTTTGTCACATTCATCAGTTTCTCACTCAGCAAGAATCGTGGTGGATTTTTTTGCCAGCGGCTAAGGTCGTCCCGTTTTACAATGCAGGCCACCTTGAGCATCGTGGACGCCTCCCCGACGTCCGCGTCCTTCTGCTCGCCCTCTGTGTTCGTGTCCGTGACCGAATCCGCGATCGTCATTCGCGACGAGGCGACCGCCCTCCCAGTCCTCATCCACTTCGACGACGTGACGCGGGTCGATGCCTTCGAGCAACTCGGGCAAGTCATCTGCCACGTCGGTGGCACGACCGCTCGTCAAGCTGCCGCGGCCGCGGGGGAGCCATGGCTCGCGAGGCGGTACACGCACTCGAATCTCAGACCAGGCGGCCGGGAACGACACAGTGGCAACGCGTCTTCGGATGAGGATGGCAGCCAACGTCGTGACCCGAATACGCGGGCAGCGAAAAGCGGCGGGGAGTGGAAACGGCGCCGACGGCAGTTTGTGATCACACCGTTTCTCGCGACCGACTATCACGACCTCTTGGAACTCATCGCGTCGCGGGGCAAGAGTTGGCCGCCCACTGGTGACACGACCACAGGAGGTGCCGAAGACGACGTGGAACGACTTGTGCGCTCGCACGAAGACATGAAGTTCGATTTGGCCGGACCTCGGAGAACCCAACCCGTGCCGATGCGTCCCCAGTTCACCAACGCGGTGGTGTCATCCCCTCACGCCCTCGAACGTGCGGACGGGCAAGTGCGCTCTCCGACGCACGCCCCTCCACCTCCACCTCCTGCTGTTGCTCGCGTCTCCCCTTTGCCTTCGTATTCCTCCGGACCCGTCGTCGCGCTCAGGGAGCAGTGCACGATGACGTCTAGGTTCGCCATTCCGCCTCCGCAAGCGGTGGCGGGCCACTGGGCGACAGACGATCATCAACGAGAGGGCGGCATCCTGCGTCCCAGCGGCTCCTCCGCCTACGTCATGCCTCCTCGCCGCGATGAAGGAGTGGGCACCGCGTCGGATCCGCCCCCGGTGTTTGCTTCGCCGCGCGGTGGTCCGCAAGGAAAAGGGGAGACGCCTCGGTCGTTCTCTCCGCCACAGCGGTTCGCACCGAAGAGACAGTTGGTGGAGGACAGATCGTCGCGACGATGGAGCGACCAGCCTGCGTTGGATCCACCGGCGGGCCTTCCCCCTCCGCCATGGATATCGACGACGGCGACGCAGCCGTCCGCGACCGATCGTCGCATCTCGCCGCCGCGACTGCAGCAGATACAACCCAATGAGGAACCGTCGACGAGCCACTCCGCCGCGGCGTCGCTCCCTGGTCCGCGCCTAGACGTGATGCCGCTGCAGCCAGCGACCACGCCGCCCACTCCGCCCGCCTGGCTCCTGCAGCGAAATCCGCGGCAAGTCATCAATAAGGCCGCAGCGTTGCACGCAACGGCCGGGGGCTCACCTCCGACAGCGTCCCAACGAGCAGCCGCGCGCCGCAGGAAGGCTTCACTGAGTCCCCACGATGCCAGCGGCGACGAGGTGCTGGGGCCCCCGCTGCCGTCGTCGACATGGATTGCGGAGGTAGGCAAGTGGGAGCGATCGAGCGTTGTCGCGCCGCCGCCCCCGCGTGCCGATGCGCTTCACGAAGACGACTGGGAGGACGTTGAATTTGACCTTCAAGGAGGTATCGCAGTCCCCGCGGCGCCACCGCGCAGCGCCGTTGTCATGCCGTCACAGTACAAGCTGCGCCCTACTGTGCGGCGTGCGAATGTGACTGTCCCCTTCCCCTCCCCGCGGAAGTCGTTGTCGTCGTCTCCACTGCCGACGAGTGCGTCCCGACGGCGTCTTCATGACGGCTGTTTCACGTTCGCGGACGACCCGCCGCCACCTTCTGATCCGGCCGTCATCCCACCGACACGTTTGCCAGCGGCCACACATTCCGCGACGGCATCCGCAACCGACCCGCATCAAGGATGGCTGGCTCCGACGGCTTCGCCTCATCGGGACGGCGAGCTGACGGGGGGCATTCCGGCCCCAAGGCGCGACGGTGGCAACATCCCGCCACCCCCTCCGGTGAGCCGCCCCCCTCCTGCGCCGACGGCGAAGCACGCCACGCCTCACCAGGCTGCCGCGTCCCTTGGCCAGCCACCGAATTCCTCCGCGACGACAGCACCCCCGGACGAGCAGGACCACACGATGGCCCATCCGCTCCATGGCCTATTTGGCCGCATGCACGGCGAGACGCTGCCGGCTGCCCGGGAGCGGACGTTGGACGGCATTGCCGGTCCCGCGCACAACAAGAAGGCGCAACCCGCTGCCATCCAGTCACCAGCAGCCCTGCCGCCCGCGACGCCTGCGGTGGCTACTCCTCGGGCGGCGGAACCGCCCGCCACCGGCGCCACGACAGCCGTCACCGATGTGACCTGGGATTCCATTGCTGCCTCAACACCCACAACAGGAGGGTCCATCGCGCGCCCGAGCACCGCGACGACACCCGCGCCAAGTCAAACGCCTCAACAGGGCCGCCCCCCGCCGCCATCGGGCTATGCTTATCGTGGCCGGGCACCGGCAAGTCCGGCCGCGGCAGCGGTACCGGCAAGTCCGGCAGCGGCACCGGCAGAGCCTCAGCCGTGGAAGCGTCCGCCGCCGCCTCCCTCGCAGCCATCGGCAGCTGGAGGCGATGGCAATCGACCGCCGCCCCCATCCGCCAGACCCCGCCCCATCCAGCCAGTGCTGTGAGGGCAAATCTCCCCTTCTGCTCTTGGTTCTCGTCATGGGGTCGCCCCCCTTGTTCTTAGTGTTGTTCCCTTGTACAACTCTCATCTCTCGCGTCTCGCGCTGTGTTGACACACACACTCCACGTGCCACTTCCATCGGCGACACAGCGACGTGTTGCATTCACCGATCGAATTTTATCTGAACAAACTAGCGCCCAATTTTTTGTTTTCATTTTTCCAGTCAGGTTCCCCCCTCGCTTACGCCGCGTGGCGGCCAGGGGCACTCTATTCGCGCACGTTTTGGGAGAGTATTTGCCCAACGACAACGCGCGTTGGACTGTCATGGCAGCAGTACGGCCTCCCGAGCCTTTGGTGCAGCGCCGAGTCGTCGAGCCGTGGAAGGCGGCGGGGGGCTTGCATGGGCCCCACCCCGGCGGTCGATTCGGTCACACGGCGGTTGTCGCCGGCTCGGAGATGATTGTGTACGCTGGCCGGGACACGTGCATGTATGGCGATGTGTGGCGGTACAACTTTGAGCTCGATTCGTGGTCGATGGATGCGCCCATAACGTTCACTCGGGAGACCTCAGTTTCGATGGGCTCCTCGTCACCAAGTCGTCGAGGCAGTATATCGGCGTCGGAACCGCAGAGCGCGCACCACGCCGCCGCGGAAGAGTCGTCCATCGGCGGTAACGAGTCCAGGCGCGAGCAAGATGGCAAGTTGCCTCCTGCCCGTGCTGGCCATACCGCGACACTCTTGCCGGAAGCCACAGCCAGCAGCGTCGACGGCAGGAGCCGTCGAGAGGATCAGGTAATGATCGTCTTCGGCGGCGCCGTCAGCCGGACGGAGAATACGAATGACGTCTGGTGCTACCATCTGCACGAGCAATCCTGGGAGGAACTCCACTCTGGGAAAAGGGAGGACGGGCATCATCCTCGAGCCGATGGAGGAGGTGGACACCACCACCACCACCAGGGGGAGTTGGTCCCACAGTGCCGCCGAGGTCACACGGCCAACAACCGCGGAAACGACAATCTGCTCATCTTTGGCGGCTGCCACGACGACCGAGTGTGGGAGTTCGATCGCACCAAGCGGTCGTGGAGCGTGCTGGTGACGGTCGGTAACTCCCCTCCGGCGCGGATGTACCACGTGGCGGAACTCTCTGAGGACGGGAGACTTCTCATCTTCGGTGGTCTTTTGGTCCCCGAGGACCTCACGACGGCCAACCCGAACGATCTAGCGCTCCAGAGGCACTTTCTCAGCGACGTCGTGGAACTAGACCTGTCGGAGGCACGACCACCGGTGACGGATGATGACGGTGCATCGACCACAACGACGACGACGACGACGAGCGGCTCGTCGGATGCCTCGACGTTGTCTCCCGTAGGCCATTGGAGAACCGTGCCCGCCGCCGGCGACGTGCCCTCCGGACGCATGTGTTGCACCTCCTTCTTCGAAGCGGGCACGCTCTGCGTCTTCGGTGGGGGCTCCGATAGGTTGCACGATGAGTGCTACGAGTTTGACAGTCACCGCCAGCGGTGGCGACGTCGCACCAGTCACAGCTGCCCAATGCTTCTCAACCGGCCAACGGTCATACGTCGCGGCGAACAGCTGTGCATTTGGGGCGGGAGTACGGGGGCAGGTTTCAACGACAACTTGCACATCCTGCGCCTCGAGCCGTATTCGCTGCGGGATGCCTGTCGACTGTGGCTGCGACGGTGCGGCAGCGAGGAACTGCACGACGCCGGGGTGCCAAGTCACTTGCGGCAGTTGGATGCCTCGCCCCCGGCGCTTCCCTCGGGTGCCAGCGATGATATCGAGTCCGACATGGCCGCCGGTGGGAGGCCGTGAAACGGAGGCCGAGCCACTCGTGCCACGAAGGGGTAATTCGTCGCCTTCGTCAGGTCGTGCTTCCCCTTCCCGGGTGCTCGACGCCGAGCATGATTTTCTATTGTGGATTTCTATTTCTTCTTTATTTTCATCTTTCTTTTTCCCCCTCTGTCTGCCTTCCCATGGCCACTCGCCTCTCAACATCATTTATCCCCCCTCCTCCTTGTCCTGTGGTTTCCTTTATCTCTTCGCCCCAGAGGCACCTTTTCGACCCCTCTCCGCATTTATTATTGTTTTCTACAAGTTGTGGGTTTTTTTTGTCTCTCATTATTATTATTATTATTATTGGCCCTCCGTGCTTCGGGAGTGTCAGCTGCAGCGCCTAAGCGGATGATCGCACGGTGCAAGAGGGAAAAAAAGATATGCAATTTGTTCGGTAAATCTATTTCCGTAGTTGCGATTCATCGCCAGTAGCAGATCCACTTGCCGAAGAAAGATGACGGGACCTCCGAGGGCGTTCGGGTCCGGTGGCGTGGCCCTTCTCTTGCTGGTCGTGTTGATGGCCACGTCAATTGTTGTACCTACGGAGGCCGCGTTACGCCCCAAGCCCAAGGTCCACTCCACGCACAATACGAAAGTCGACGAGATGCAGAACATGCCCGACCTTTCGGATGAGAAGACGAAGTTGGAGCTGTCATGCTCCGCGTGCAAATGTTTGGCACACGAAGTGCATGATCGACTTGACAAGCTGTACAAGTTGCGACATGGACACCCAAAACACTACGAAATTGTCGATTCGATTGACACTCTGTGCGCCGAGCTGAAGGACCTTTATGGACTGCAGCTGCGAAACAACCTGCCCACGAATGAGTTCTCTCGAGACGCGACGATCAGTTCGCTTCACGGGCTGTGGATCAACAGCTTCATCGAAGGACGCTGCGGCGAAATCATGTCGCACCACGAAGAGCAGCTGCTGCGCAAGTTTGAGCATTTCAAAAGTGAATCAGATAGCGGGAAATTCCAAAAAGACGTGTGTTGGAACGTCGATAAGGCATGCCAGAAGCTCGACGATTTCCATGCTGCCAAACGCGGGCCAAGTAAGGACACCAGGGGCTACTCGGGTGGCCGCCGCGACGAATTGTGACCCCAGCAACTCCTCCTCGCAGATTGAAAGGAGCCAATCCATCAAAGCAGCAGCAGCGGGAGCAGCGTGTCACGGTTCCCCCCTCCCTCGCTCATGAGGCATAGGAGGTGGAGCTTGACACACGTCGGATTATTATCAGAAGAAAGAGTATATCTTTTGTGCGCGCCTTTTTTCATTCATCAATTGCTCGACTCACGCCACCAGCTGCAATCACGGGTGGCCACACGAAGTCACCCTCGCGGCTTCGGCTGGCGGCCTTTTCCAGACATCCCGGAAGGCCTGGGGAACGGAGACGCTGGTTTTGTCTCTCCTCTTCATTACAATTTGTCCCATTTCTCACAGGGCTCTCGTTCCTTTTCTTTCAAGCGCCAGACCTTCAAGTTCACCACGCACCCCAACACTTCTTTTTTTTTGGTGTGCCGCCCACCAACGCGTAATGGTTATCATTTTCCTGTCGACGGTGACGGCTTTAACGGTCGTCGCCGCGACGTTTTTCGTCGATGCACAGTCCGTGCTGCCAGCGTCGATACCCTTCCGTGACTTCAAGCCGGCCGCGAAGCACTCCATGTGCCGCTCGTACGAGTGCCACGTCCCCGCCATCGTCGACGCGTCCTTCGCGCTGTCAATCGACCCTTCGTTGTGTGCCGACCCGACGGCGCCGTGCGAACCGTGCCTCGCCGGGCCCTATGGCCGTGGCGGCGAGGACAACAAGACCTGGGCCGACGTCCTGGCGGACATTGGTACGTGGGGCCCAGCGCGCCGCAAGCCGTATCACGTCATTTATGACAATTGGCTGAGTTCCGTCTTGTCTACGGAGATCTTTCACATTATTTTGCGTGAGGCCATGAATGTCCCTGTGGTGCCCGTGCCCTACTCCTACTGGTATGAGGACCTCCTCTGCTGCGACCAGTCGCTCATCAGCGTGGAGGCGTGGGGGGACAGCACGTCCTACGACGAGGAGGCGCAACTCCTGATGCGGCGACTGCCGCTGGGCTACGAAGGAATGTCGAACTTATACGTCGCGCGCTTCGTCGCGGAGCGCTACCCGCTTCTGGCGACCTACCACAGTTTGCACATTCGCGACTATGTGTCCATTTTTCCTCGCGCATTTTCTACGCCGTGTGAGTACTTACTGCAGAACGAGTCGCTCGGCTGTGTCGACGGGAACTATCTTTGCGATCAGTCGACGGCATGGAACTTCACGAGGTGCGATCACGGCCGCTTTGTCCCGCCCCAGTGCGACGCGGCTCGAGGCGGCGACCCATCCTACTGCGGCGAAATTATCCATGCCGACCCCGCCTGGGACACCGGTTTTTTCGAAGGACTCGTTAAAAATCTCAATCTCAACTTCACCGTCGCGTACGTTGGCGTCAACCGGCTCCCTGACTTCGTGAGCAATGCGACGGCGAGAAACGAGTCTCAGATCTTCTACTGGTATGAGCCCGACGCGCTGCCATCGAGGCTGCAGGCTCAGGCGATTCAGTTCAGCCGTCCATCTCGCGAGTGCCTCCGTGCGTGGTCCAACGATCCGTACTTGTCGAATGCGACGTGCGGCTATGCTCCGAAGCTCATCAACAAGATCGCGCGGCAGGATGACTTGCTCCTGCGCGACCCAACGGGTGATGTGAGCTTTTTCTTCTCGTCGTTTCAATTGGATCGGGTCGACATCTCAACAATTTTGTCTCAGCACGTGTCCGCCGGGGGCAATCTCACCGGGCGACAAGTCGCGTGCGCGTGGGTCAAGGAGAACTATCCAGCCTGGAAAGACTGGATTCGCAACACCCCGCCTCCCGTGAGAAATGACGCGGCTGGCATGCCCGCCTGGGCGATTGCAGTTCTGTGCATTGCCCTGAGCGTCGTCACCATCGCGGTGGGCCTCCTCGTCGTGCTATACGTCAAGCATCAGTCGAACACCCGAGACAACCGACTGGCGCCAAGCGACCCGTACGCACCGGTCGCCATCGTGTTCACTGACATTCAGAGCAGCACGATGTTGTGGGCGCAACTGCCAGAAAACATGGCGGTCGCGCTCGACACGCATCACGAGCTCATTCGACGCGAGATCGTCACGCATCGGGGGTACGAAGTGAAGACCATTGGCGACAGTTTCATGGTCGCGCTGAAGTCGGCGGACGACGCCGTCTCACTCGCCATCGGCATTCAAGAGGCGCTATTTCGCCACCAATGGGAAACCAAGAACATCGACCTGCAGTATCAGGCCGCGATGGAAGAAAGCGGAGGTGGGGGTAAGCCTGGTGGAGAGAAAGACGGCGACTACGACAAGCTTTGGAGTGGATTGCGCGTCCGGGTAGGGGTGCACTTTGCCATGGTCAGCATCAAGTTAGACGAGGTGACCAAAGGGTACGACTACTACGGCGACGGCGTCAACACCGCGGCGCGCGTCGAGAGCGTTGCCCACGGCGGGCAGGTCGTCATCACCGCCGAGGCGTTGAACGCGTTGTCGCCTGATTTCCGCAGCCGCACGTCCTCGGAGCTCATCTTCACAGACCATGGTTTGCAGCCCCTGCGCGGATTGGATCAGCCGATGCGGCTGTGGCAGGTTGCGAGCGCGTCGCTGAAAGGGCGGCAGTTCCCGCCGCTTCGCATCGAAGAAGATGACGGAGGAGCAGCAGGAGGGGGCCAAGATGGCACGGGATCTCTCTTGCACGAGCTGGCTAGCCAAGGTCGGGGCAGCGCTTCCCCGGATGCGAGCGCCACGTCGTCTCGCACTTCGGGGGCGACGGGCCCCCTACTGTCCGGGAGTGCCCTCCACGCGTGGACCCTCATGTCTCCCTTGAAGCTGTCCGACCGCATCGCGATCGCGAAGCAGCTGTGCAAAGGGTGGCGCGTTCCGTGGCGGGAGACGGAGAAGCCCTCAGGGGGAACTGCGGCGGCGGTGGCGCAGCAATTGCTGTTGCGTCGCAACCTCCGTGAGCTGGGAGCAAAGGGCGACCGTGTGCTGGCCGCGCAGCATCAGCAGCAGCCGTCTCTGCAATCATCCGTCGTGCTCACGACGACGGTCCCAATCGCGTCGGTCGATGCCTGAATACAGCACTCCAAGTTGGCCCCCTGCAGCGCAACCAAACCATCACGTCTACCCGCCGACGGATTCACCTCGCCACAAACGTAACCTTCCATAATGAAAATAGTTTCATCTCTTTCCTTTTTCTTGACATGTCGATGTACAGCCCTGTATGTAGGTAATGGGTCGCCTCGGGCGTTTTTTCCAAGGCTCGGCGTGACGAACGCCTCGTCGTCGCTCTTTGCTGTCTCTCGTCTCTTTCTCTCTCTCTGCGTGTCTCCAAGGTGGTGGGTTCCAAACTGTGTTCGCCTTTTCGTCGCATTTGGTCCTTGGACACTCTTTCGACAGTACAACGTTTCCGTTTCATCGGATGCGCAGTGGGGCACGAATGCGCTATTTTGTGGGTGTGTCTCGGTGCAGTGGGGCCGCCGCGAAGAACGGGAAGCGTTCAAGTGTCCTTTCCCCCTTCACCGCTGTCCTTTATCGTCGGATGATCTTCTCGACGCCGTGTCGCTTCGGCCATGTCGCCACCCTGCAGAAGCTCTACACGGCTGCAGCTCCTTTGCGGGAGGCGGCCCAAGGTGGAGATGCCGCGGCGGTCGCGGAACTCAAAGAATTGGAGCGGCAGTATCGATCGGCACTCTCGACCGTGCCCCGCTACATTCCCGCCGCTCCTTTGTCTAGTGATGCGTCTGCAGCAGAGGGGGCGGTGGTGAAGCGCGTCATTCCGTACCTCCGCGACTTTGACTATTGCTACGACAATGATGGGTACCTGCGCCGCTGTGCAACGGACACCCCTTCCGCTAACGCCGACGATGCCGCGGCGCCCCCAAAGCCGCAAGGAGGCGCCTCCACGGCGGCACCGCCTGCGGCCTCCCCGGCGACCACAGTTCGAGTCAACCCGTTCATTTGGCTTGGCCAGCGGCACTACGACGGCGTCGGGGACGCGGTGACGTGTGAGCTGTACGACATTATGCAGCTGAAATATGGTCTCTCCCGGGTGCAGGTCCCATTACCAGAGGACGCGCCGGCCGACGCCGCCGCCGCTTCCGCGTCGCCTAGCCGCAGCCGCCGCGACGGGGGCGTCGACGTGGGCGCATCCGTGCCCATCTTCGTGTCGCCCAACTTCGAGCGGTGCGACACCGCGTTCGTCATTATTCAGGGCAGCGGCGCGGTGCGCCCCGGCATGTGGGCGCGGTCGCTGTGCATCAACGGCACGCTCCAAGAAGGGTCCATCTTCCCATACCTCGACGATATCAGTGCGCGCGCCGCCGCCGCGCGAAGCGCCCTGGGGAAGGAGTACGGGGTCATCATCCTTAATCCGAACGAAAACATGCCAGACGGATTCGCCGTACGACGCAGCGGCGGCGAGGGCTACCCGGGCGACCTGGCTCCGGCACAGGGCGACGACGCCTTGCAGTATTGGATTGGCAGCACCGATGCCGAGTACCGAGAGGAGAACATCGCGCGACGCAAGCAGCAGCAATCGAAAGGACCCGACGTTCCCCGACCGGCTTTTCTAAGCCCAGAGGAGCACGCGTCCTACGTCTATGGTCGATTCGTCGCTCAGAATCCCTGCATCAAGCACGTCGTGATCATCGCCCACTCCTACGGCGGCGTTTGCACGTCGGCCATCATGGCCGATTTCGCCGACCACGTGGAGCGGCACGTGTTGGCCATCTGCCTCACGGACGCCATCAATCACATGTGGAGTGACCCGCGCAGGCAACCCTCCCGAGACGCGGACGTCAAGCGGCTCCGCCGCGAGATGTTGCTCAAGTCACGCAATTGGGTGGCGTCGAGCGAGCCACGAGGCACCGTGACGCAGGATCGGCATGCCGTGGTCCGCAAGGCCCTCGGTGGCGTCCCAAAAATGTCGGGCCGAATGGCCCCCTCGCGTGCCACGATGTACCGCATGGACCCGTGGACGCAGTGCGTGGAACTGTCATCCGGGCACACCAAGCACGAGAACACGTCCGAGGCGTGCCGACCTGCCCTCTTCGAGTACGTCGACGAGTGCTTGCGACAAGCCGCGGCGACCACCGCGGGCAGCAGCACCTGATGGAGGGGCCATTTGATGTCTGTCGTTGCGCGCCTGCAAGTGCGAAACCGAGAAGAGAGAGGAAGGTAAAAGTCGGGACTTCCCCTAGAGCGGCAATGCAACCCGTTTGGTACATCTGTTTTTTGTTGCTTTTTTTTCCCGTGGCGTGAGACCACCACGCGGCATTGGCACGCGCACCGTCACCAGGGGGATGGTGGTACATCGCAGACATCGTGCTACAATGATGTGGATGCATTCACGGGGGGTTAACCCATCCCTGTGAACCCAAGTTGTTGATCTCTCTTTTTCTACGTAAAAAAGCACTCACCCCTGCTTTTCGGGTTTCTTCCGGTGCCGACGCGATGCTGACGCGGTTCGAGATGCTGCCTCAGGACGGCCACATCAATCCGCTGCCAGCGGCTGGGTCGCGCACGACGGTGCTTGGTCAAGGGCATCGCGACGGCAGAACCCCGAACGGTGGATTCGAGCGTCGCCACGGTGTCGCGCGCGATGATGCGCCGGCGGCACATGGATCGTGCGTCGATGTGCGACAGTGGTCCTCTCGAGCGTCGCCTCACGCACACTCGCAGAACGCGTGGCAGCCGGCGTTGGTGGTGTTTCTTCGCCCTGGACGGCGTTGGGTCCCTCCGCGGGCCAAAGTTCGCTCAGTACCTGTCGGCCCGGTGGCACGCGGACGCACGGGACAGCATCGATGGGGCGTAAGGGGGGGCAAACATGGGGGAGGAGGAGGAAAGGACGACGACGATGTGGTCTGGTTGCGGGGGGCGACCGCGAGCGGCGCAAGTGCCAGGTCTTGCAGGAAGCGCTGGCTACCCGCAATGAGGTTGAGCTCAGAAAACGCCTGCCATGCTGTCGCGCGCCTCGGCACCGTCATGGACGGAGTTCGTCTGCGCCACCGCGACTGCGCAAGGACAGCTATCAGCGGAAACGGCCGCGCTCCTCACCCGCATTGTCGGCGATGAAACGCAGCTCACTCTCGCCGAAGCGAAAAATATACTGGCCTCGGCCCCTTACGCCCCATCGATGCTGTCCCCCCTTACGCCCCATCGAGTGCGACTGGACCCACAAGGAGTGCTACGTCGAGGCGCTGCGCCTCAAAGGTAACAATGCCTTAGTCGTCGAGTGTGCGCCGCATCATGCCGTCGGATACAGTGTAACTGGGATGGGATCATCCACAGAGATGATGCCGCGCGTGGATGATGCGAGTCGTTGTTTGCGGATTCGATTACTCGATCGAACTAATAATTTCTTCCGCTGATGCCTCCGTCCGGCGCCGGTGCGCGCTCCACAGTCCGCGTGCCGCCATTTGCCGGGTCCCTCCGCTTGCGTGAGAGATCAACACGTGGTCGAGGCGTTGTGTGATCCGTGTGAGGTCGATTCTCGACCCGTCTTTTCAACTGTCTGTGCTTGAGTGTTTATGGGCTACTTCAAATTCCTGATCATTTTCAACTTCCTTCCCTCCGTTGTAGCCCATCGTTGTCCCGTGCGCATACCCCTCTGCAATGAACCCTACGACGACCGGCAACGGAGGGGCGCTCGACGTGGTGCCCTCGGATTGGGTTGCCAAGCGGCGGGACGCCTGGGCCTCGGACGATGCCATCGAAGTGATTTGCGAGAGCAACGGCGTGACCAAGGAGGAGTTCATCAGCGGAAAGGGCTCGTCGGAGCTGCGCCTCCTGGAGCTATTCCTCATCACGGGATTTCCGACCGTGCCGCAGCTCATCCACTTCCCGAACTTGACTCAGCTGAGGCTGATGCATATCGGCTTGACCAAAATCGACCACTTACGAAGTTTGCGTCAACTTAAAGCGCTGTGGCTGAATGAGAATTACATTTCTGTCATTGAGAACTTGGACGAATTGACGCAGTTGCGCGAGTTGTACTTGTACTCCAATCAAATCACAACCATTGGCTCGGGCTTGCAAAACTTGTCGAGCTTGGAAGTCCTTTGGCTGCAAGGGAATCACATCTCCTCCGTGTCACCGGACAACTTCATGCACTTGACCGCGCTTCGATCCATTTGGCTCGCGGAAAATCAGCTCACGACCGTCGAGGGGTGCTTCCATCCTGTCACGCACGCTCGCATCGAAGAGCTGAACCTGTCCAACAACCGATTGCATTCGTTCCGTGACATCTTGTACCTCGCGGCGACGCTGCCCGCACTTCAGCGCCTTGACTTCAACGACCCCACGTTCGGACCCAACCCGATATGCAGTCTGTGCAACTATCACACGTTCACGCTGTATCACATGCGCCAGCTGCGCGTCTTGGACCTCACCGCGATCAGTCGGGACCAGCGGTCGCTCGCGGAGTCCACGTTCCACAAGAAGCGGATCTATTACAACATGCGAATTCGCACCCTACTGCGAAACATGCGCCGCGTCGTGTGCCTCGCGGCCACGCATGCAGCGGCGAGAATGGGGGAGGTGCTCATGTCGGTGTCCATGGTGCAACGCATGTGCGCGGATATGTCGGCGGAGGTCGATATGTATCACCATCCGCTTTTGTTGTCGGGGGGGAGGGACACGACGACGACGACGGCACTTGCGGCGACGTCGCTTCAGGCGGGCAGCGATCTCATTTCGAAGAAGCTCCGAGACATGCGTCACGTCCGCGTGGCCTTGGAGGAGCTCAATCGCTGCTTGAAGTACCTCGCGCGGGACAATTCATCGAAGCTACTTTTAGAACTGCGCACGGGGGGCAACGTACGACTCGAAGACGGCCGCACCAAGGACGTCTGGCACCAAAGCTGCCACGAGTTAGTAAAAACCCGTTTCTTTCCGCCGCCCTTCACCCCAGGTGAGTCTACCAACGCGATCCGTGACATCCGTGTCTCCAAAGTCACGCGATTGCACAACCGGGCTCTCCGGACGCGGTTCGACGCCGCGCTCGACCGGCTAGTGGACACGAGCGACCCGAGCTACAAGCGTGCGCTCGAGTACTTGTTCCTCGTCGTCCCGCCATCTCCCTATGTCGTCGCTCTCAGCACTGCCAACGGAGGTGGAGAGAGTGGTGGCGGAGGATCGAACTTGCCCACAGAAACACTGCTCCGTGTGCTCGAATTTGGACCGACCGTTCCCGACGCTTCGTTGGCCGCAGTTAGCAGCAGTAGTAGTAATCACCAAGGTATCGCCGTCACGAATTCTGTCTTCCTACTCGACGAAGTGCGGCTGGCGCGCCGCCAAGCCACCCCGCCATCCACGCTGCGCATCGTCGTGTGCAAGGTGTTTCTGGGTCGCTGTTGCCAGGAGCGGTCGGCAACTCCGGCAACCTCCGCGTCAAGCCCGGCGTCCGCTTCGGGACCTTGCTTGGCCTGGTCGCCGCCGCATGTCTTGCGAAAAGACTATCCTCCGGATATCACGGCCGTGTTTCGTCCCAAACCAAACGACGCCAAGCACCGCGTGTGGTTTTGCTTCGACGCCGATTTAGTGCTCCCGGAGTACGTCGTGGATTGCGACTACATGCTGGCGCCGTCGATTGCCGCGACCCCATCAACGAATTCTGGGCCCCCGTCATCAGGAGGAGGTACGTCGGACGTGTTCGCCCGAGCTGCCTCACTCGGCTCCAACCTCTCGGCTGAGGAAGCCGCTGAAGCCATCACAGACCTCTTTCCGAGCCCGTCGGCAATCGACCTTGCGGATCTTCGGGCGGCGGCGCCCGACTTTCTTCGCTTTGCCCAACAGTGCTCGGCATTAGCCGGAGTCGCGACGTTGAAGGAACAATGCACGCGACTCGTCAGTCAAGCCCCGATGCCGCCGAGGCGATCATGCCTCGGCGACCTGGTGCGCACGCTGACTCAAAAACGCGCTAAGGAAGTGGACAGCCGACGGACCGCCGCTACGGTCGTCCCATTGCCCCCTGGAGAAGTGCTCGTCGATAACGGCGGCACCACCGTCGACACCGGTTCCCCAATGGTTGACGTCACGGCACCGAAGGGCGCGGAAGGGGCGCCCCCTCAGGCCGTCGATGAGCCGTGTGGTTCGAGCACCGCCCCCGACGACCGCGTGGCAATCGTGGCCGATGCGCTCCAGGAGGTCCTGGGATTGTCGAGCGTGGATGCGCTCGCCGAACTCGCTGTCGTGCCCATCGTGCTGCCGCACCACGCGCTCACAGAATCTTTGTTCGTCGACCTTCTCGCCGTTCTCCCTAACATTCAGACGCTAAGGCTACCCTTCAACGACATTGCGGCCTTCTCCACGACGGTTACACCGGATGCTGTCGGTCGCCCCCCGGCAGTGGTAGGGCACGCTATGCTCACGTCGCTCGATCTCTCGCACAACATGATCCGGTCGACCGAGGGCGTGGCGGGACCGGCCACGTTCCCGTCCTTAGTCACCCTCCACCTGCACGGCAATCTTTTGTACCGTGTCGAGGAGAGCGATCGCATCGCGCGGTGCTTCCCCAAGCTGACGACGCTCTCGCTGCAGGGCAATCCGGTATGCGATATCAAAGGGTTCCTCGACACCATCATCGACGCACTGGCCTCGCTGGAGGCATTGGACGGCATGTCAGACGTCGCCGCGCGGCGCGCTACGACGCGGTGCCACACTGTGGGGCGGCTCGACGCTGAGCAGGTGTCGAGCATCATCCTCAGCAGCGGCGGTGGCTCCTCCTCCTCGGCATTCGTTGCGAGGGGCCCGACGCCGGCGGTCGGCCTCAACTGCAGCAACAGTGGTGATACGTCGGGGGCGCCGCCTGCACTGTCTGCATCGCTGGTGAGTGGCCCAGCGCAGGTCGTCGATGTGTTCGCGCCCGCGACCTCCGATGACAACAGCATTGTGGTCGACATCGTGAACGCCGTGGAGCCGACACCGCTGCCCTTCCTCAAGAGTGGAGCGGCCAAGCATGCCGCCGCCAGCCCCTACGAGCACAACGGCGGGAAAAATCTGCGGTTCACGTTCCGCGGCCACCGGCTGAGTTGCGTGCCCCAAGGCCTCGTGGCCGCCTTGCCTCTCATCTCCCATGACACGACGTCGCAGTCACCGCCACGGCTTACTTATGTCAACCTTGGCGATAACCTCCTGCCTTCGCTCGAGCTCGTCGTGACTCAATTCCCCACGGCCTTTTTGAACTCCATTGAAACGTTGATAGCCGATCAAAACCGGATCTCGCGCATGGACGTGTCGGGTCTGCTGTCCTTGCGACGTCTGGATGTCTCGGGCAACGGCATCACCAAGCTCGACGGCCTCGCTAATTTGCCGCAGCTCTCTTACCTTGCGGCCGAGAATAACTTTATCGTGCACTTAGGCCCCCTGGCGACGTGCCCACAACTCTCGGAGCTCTACTTGGCGTCGAACCAAGTGGTGACGGCGAAGGAGCTTCACACGCTGCGCGACGCGACCCGCCTGATCATCGTCGACCTGAGTGGCAATCCATGCGCCGCGGAGGACCTCTATCGGCTCTATGCGGCATTTCAACTCACGCGCCTGAAAGTGCTCGACGGTGTGAGCGTCGACGCCGCCGAGCAAGCCAAGGCGAAGGACGTGTTCGCTGGCCGAGTGAGCACCGAGTTGCTCAATGAGCGCGTCCATCCGCAAGGTGCCCCATGGTCCACGGTCGTCGAGCTGAGCCTCGCGAACTGCGCCATCCGGGAACTGACGCTCCTCGAACAGTTCACGGCGCTGGTGCACCTCGCATTGGACCGCAATCTGCTATCAGACGTGTCGCCGCTGCGGCAGTGTTGCGCCCTCGTGAGTTTGAATCTCGCATTCAACAAACTCCATTTCTCCCCAGCGCCGCTCGGTCGCGTGTTGGAGCCGTTGGCGGCCCTCGAAAGCTTGTCGCTAGAGGGCAACAACATTGGCTCGCTCGCGGCACTGCAACTGCGGTTCGCAGGGTTGCGCTTTCTCAACTTGCGCAACAATGAGCTACAACGCGTTGATGGGCTGGAAAGTGTGCCACAGCTGCGCGAGCTCATCCTCGACCGCAACCGACTGCGGGCCATCGACGGTAATGCCCTCTGCTTCACACCCTTGCTCCAAGATTTCAGCGCGGAGGAGAACAGCATCAAGGCCCCTCTCGACGGGCTTCGTGGTTTAGTGCACCTCGTCAAAGTCAACCTCGCCACCAATCGCATCGCCGAGCTCTCCGACATTGAGCGTACCTTCGACAGCACACCTCAGATTCTAGACGCCACCTTTACGGCGAATCCCGTGACTAGGAGGAACCTGTATCGCAGCGCCGTCGTCCACACGTTGCGCAACGCCGTGCTCGTCGACGGCCGGGATGTGACTCAGGAGGAACGCGACCGCTGCGACGCGTACTATGCGCAAGAGTCGCACATCCCGCCGAACGTGCTCACGGACGTGCGACCGACGCAGACCGCGGTTGTGCTCCTCACCGCGGGCGGCGTGCCCACAACCGTGATGCTGTCCGGGGGCGGCGGAGGCGGCACAGGAGCGACGGGTTTTCCGGGTGGTGTGAGAGTCAGTGGGCCCGCGGCATCCATTCGAGTGATGCAGTTGGAACCGGCCGGCCCGCCACCCACCGCGACGGCGTTGCGGCCCACAGCATTGCTCCAGGGTGGGGGGTCCGCCGCGCCGCCCGCTTCCTCGATGCTCGGCGCGAGGGGGCCGCAGCCGCGCACCGGCAGCGCCGATGGCTACGGTCGGCAACGTGGTGGTGTGAAGCAAGCCGGGCTCCCCCCTCCGATCGGCCTGCCCAAACGTCGCTGACCAACAACGGAATGGAGCGGCAAAGCAGGATGTGGTTTGTTTTGCTTTCGCAGTGTAGAATGGGCAGAGCGTTCGGTCGTTGTGTGGACCTCACGACGGCCCATACTTTTTTTAATCGTAGTATTTTGCGACGATGAAGTGACATAGAATTTTAGAACCGCCGCAAGCGCCCAACAAGAACCCACATCCCTCTGATTCAGCCGCGCCCAGACGCATACGCATCGTCAGTCACGTGCGACGGATGGATTCCTTCGATGATTGACATTCGTTGTTTTTGTTTGTTTTTGAGGCGAAGAGGCGAACGACGAACCGAGTGGCACACTCCCCCCCCCCCTCCTATCAGTAGCTCTATCTTCTTCTTGCTCGAAAAGGGAAAAAATGGAGCGGGGAAAGCAGATTGAGGGGCTCATGAAGATGAAGTTCATGAAGCGCAAGGAGGAGCAGCGGCGGCGGGAAGCGGCCGTGGGCATCCCCCCACCGCTGCCCGCCGTCACCGCGGCGGCACCCAACGAGCCACCGTCTGCGTCCAGGGCCGCTGGGCAGACCGTGAAAGTCCGATTAATGACCGAAGGTGACCTTCACAATGTGGCCGCATCGTCATTTCTAGGTCGCCGCCGGTTCGGTGTGTCTTCAGATGGTTTCCCGGACCTGAGCGCGCCACCGCTGCCACCTCAAGCGTCCGCTGCAGGTTGTAGCGCTCTGGCGAGCGACGACGACGACGATGACGGTCAGAAGGCGGAGGGACCGCAGCGACGCGGCGCGTCGACGAGCCGTCCGCAGGCGGCTGCAACCAGCAGGCAGGAAGAAAGCGGCGGCGGCGGTATCGAAGCGCTCACCATGTCTCGCACAGAATACGTGAAACAGGTTCGCGGGGCCCAGGGACGGTTCTTCGTCGAGGACAGCGTCCGCGCACCGCCTATGCCACGGCGGCTGGAGAGAGCCGTGACCGGCCAACAGGCAAAACGGACAAGGGAGGACGGTGCATCGGCCGATCTCGGCACAACGGGCAGCGATGCCATGAGGCCTCCGCCCAGACGCAACTACCCCTCCCCTTCGTAAGGCGTCTTGGGCCCTTCCTTTCCTAAACCCTGTCGCTTCCCTGTGGGGTGGGGGGACAACTCCCATCCATCGTGCCCCTGGCGGGACGCGGACGTCCATCGCCGTTCGTAACGACGCGCGGTTAGGGGACGCTGTACCGTGGGGAACACCCGCGCCGAGACGACGACATCTGCGAACCATCAACGGGTGATTACCTATTCCTCTTCTCCTCCGCCCTACACCCACCTAGGTGACGCCCCTCACACTTTCTCACATACTTTTTTTTTTCATTCCGGACCCATGTCCACAGCTGTCGTCGCCGCGTCTCCCAGCGTGGCACAGCGGAGCTCCACCGTCGCCGCGTCGTCACAACCAGAAGCTCAACTTCGCCGTCTGGCCGACACCCTCGTCACTCAGCAGTCACGCGATCTTACCCAGCTGGGCACGCGATCCGTCGCCGTGGCAGCGGCGGAGGTGGCCCTGACGGTGCTAAGCGAGGCCATCCAAACCGCCATCCAGGATAAGGCGGCGCTGGAGTCGCTTGTGGAGGCCGAAGCGAGCAGCGTCGCCTCGCGCCAAAAACTGCTGGGATCTCTTGAAGGTGCTGTGGCTGCAGTCGAAGCGGAGCGTGCGGTTTGCAGCCAGGTCTGCGACGTGTCCCGCCTGCTCGTCGAGCGCCTCGGAGCCTCCGCGGCCGACCCTGCCGAAGAGCGTGACCCACCATCAGGAGCCGCAGCCCATGTCAGCCTTCAAGACTGCCTGTCCGCCGCACAGCGATTTTCCGCCTGCCGATTGACGGGGAAAACAGCCGCCGATGTCACGCGAGACGCCATGGAGCATGCCCGCCTCGAGGCGGACGCCCGCGCGGCATGGCGGGAGCTCGGGGCCGCGACGCCCATTCCGACAACCGATGGCGCCGATCAATGGATCCAGCAGCTCGCGCGGACCTGCGCGGACGTGTCCATGGCACAGAAGGCCCCGCGCCGCACGCTCCCCGCCACCCACACGTCGTTGTCGTCGGGTGAACACCAAACGACGGAGGTCCCTCAAGCCACCACGCCATCAACTCGTCTGCCGTCATTCTCGTCCGGTAATGGCCGGGGTGGCGCGGCGACGCACCGGACCATACTTGGAACGTGCGGGGACGCACCCATGCCTCCTCCTCCTGACTTCGTGTCCGTTCAACAAGCGCATCTCGACGCCGCGCAGGAGGCGTCCACTGGGGGGTCACTCCCGAACGTTTCTGAGGTTGAGGATTGCCTGTGTGGCGGCCATATCTCGGCCGCGACGGCATGGTGCGATTCTCTGACGTCTAAGGCCCAGACCGCCCTGGAGGCGACCGATCAGATGTTGCGAAGCAGTCAAGCTGGTCACTTGGACGACTTGGCCGTTCGCAACTTCGGTGACCGACTCACTGCCGCGAGGGCCGCCTGGGAAGGCGTCGTGCTCGTCAAGCGCCAAGTCAACGAGCTGCTGTCCCTTGAAGCGCAGCTCAGCGCTCAGGAAGATGAGGCATTGCGGCAGGCCGCCGACCTGCTGAGTCTCGCGATGCAAGCAGACGCGGAAGAGGCAACCCAAACGACTCCGCAGTTGAAAGTGATGAAAGGGATGCTGGTCGAAGGCACCGTTCAGCGCGATGATGTGGCACAGGACGTGGCGGGGATCGCGGAGAGGGTGGCCCAGGCCATCGTGGAGCGTGACGGCTTACATGCGCAGAGCGAAGACGCCCGCGAACGGGTGCGATCGCTTGAATCTGCAGTTGCAGCGTTGGAAGCCGACCGCGAGAAGGCGGCCAAACAGTACGCCGCGTGGTCAGCAGCAGAGGCGGAGAAGGCAGCCGTGCTGACCTCGCGCATGGCCGAACTGGACGCGGCAATGGCAAAGGCGCGCAGCGAGTTGGAGACGTCGGAGCAGGCCGTGTCGACGCGATCCGCCGAGGTCGCCGCGAACTTGAAACGTTGTCAATCCCTGTTGCCTGGTACGGCGACCGGCGAGGCGGCCCTCCCTGGCGACGCGTCCGAGCTTAACGTTCCGAAAAAGGTTGAAACGCTCGAACGTGACATCGATGCCCTGAAGCAACGTCTATCTACGCACGTATCCCTGGAAGAAACACGAGCGCAATTCCGCCAGCGAGACCGAGAGAATGCGGAGTCGGCGCTGCTTGAGGCAACGGCCGCGGCAGCGGCATGGGCCAGTTGGAAACCTCAGGTGCCTTCCTCGTCGTTCGTCACCGCTTCTGACATCGAACAGCAGTGACCGACCGAGTCTTCAACATCAAGCGCCCCCACACTCCGTTTATCTCCCTTTCCGCATCTACCCCTCTGCTCTATTTATTATCTCTCTCATTTTCCCGACCTTTTTCACGCTGTTCTTGGGAGCCTCCGTTGCGGTATTGGCCTCAACGCTTTGACCCCTATTTCGCCACTCTCATTCCCCTCGGCCCTCTTCCCTGACCCCTTACCCTGAGCCCACCCACCTCATGCATCATCAACCCAGCGGAGGCCGTCACGACAGCCCTAACGACCTCCCTTTGTGTCCACACCCAACGACAGACAACACGATTTCGAGGTCAGAAAAAAAATGCTGACGACGGTCATCAATGCTTTGCGGCGCTTCATCGTGGTCCTGTTTGGCCCTGTGATATGGCTCTTCTCAGAGAAACACTCTGTGTTGCCCGCGGCGCAACTGGCTCGACGCCAGCCCCCTGACGCTAAGGTTTTTCCGTATTACTTTCAGAACAAAGACGGCTTGTGGCTCAAGTGGACGGCGTGGCGGCCCACGTCGGCGCCGCGTGCCGTCATTTTCCTGGTCGGAGGCCTCGCGGAACACACCGCGCGTTACGATGCCCTCGCGCTCCGATTCGTCGAGGAGGGATTCGTCGTGTTCGCACACGATCACCAGGGCCAGGGGTTGAGCCAAGGCGATCGGAAGTATGTGGAGCGCTTCGATAACTACGTCACCGACACCGAGCAATTCATTCAAATGCGCTTCGCGGCCGAAACCAGTCTCGGGGCCCTTCCAAGGTTCATTCTCGGGCACAGTATGGGGGGGCTCATTGTCACGCACGTCGCGCAGCGGCACCCGAAGGCGTTCAACGGTGTGGTCCTCAGTGCACCCGCGTTGCATCTCGATCCAAAGGTCGCGTCGCCGCTGCTTGTCGCCGTCGCCAAGCTTCTGGGCAAGTGGATTCCGAAGCTTGCTCTTGACTCGCTCAACAGCGACCACGTGTCGCGCAACAAAGCCGTCGTCCAGATGTACAAGTCCGACCCCGGCATCCCTCAGAATAAGCTGGTGGCTCGCTGGGCCGCCGAAATGATGACCAGCATGGAGCGAGCGAGAGCCGCCACCAAGACGGCCGCGACCTTTCCCGTCCTTCTTATCCACGGCGGCGATGACAAGATCGTGCCCGTCAGTGGCTCTCACGAGTTTTTTCGCAACGCGCCGTCCACAGACAAGGAGCTCACCATCTACCCCGACTCCTACCACGAAATCTTCGCGGACCCCGAGCACGGCGAGGCGGCCATCACCAAGGTGCTCTCGTTCACCAAGGCTCGCTCGGTGGCGGCCTCGCCGTCCTCTCCGCTCAAATGGTAGAAGACAGAGAGAGAGAGAGAGAGAGAAGAGGTCCGAGCTCTCAGGACCTGCATGTTCCATCCATCAAACGAGAGCGACGTGTGTGGGGGATCGTATCCGTAGGGGGGGCTGCATGGTCGTCACGTACGGATTCCCCTCTGCCTCCCCTCTGCGGCGTAACATCGCACAACCCAACGGCTTGGGCGAAATGATCTCACCGTTCCATGAGTCATCCGTGTGCACCACGGGGCCGCCGTCTTCGCCCCCCCTGTCCTATTCAATCGCGCGAATGGCAATTTGAAAAACGGACCTTCGTTGGAGCTGAAATGAGGCGATGAAAATCTCCCCTTTTTTGTCCAAGTGTAACGATGAAGAAAACAGGGCCACCGATAAAAGGGAGGGGTCTATCATTTGCCACTCGCTTTGACGGAGTCATCTCCGTTCACGGTCATTGGCGAGCGGGCCGTTTCATCCGCCATACGCATTGCTTCTTTCTTTTCTCCCTCCTCCTCTGGTGATCCCCCTGTCCGAGCATCGTATGGCCCGTGGCGCGTTATGGGTCTTCGCGTCCATTTCCTACGTGACCTTGCTGGTGCTGCTGACTTCGCCCCACTCAGGGGGTGGTGTCGGCGGCGGCCCATGTCTTCTCGCGCAGGCACAAACCGTGAAGCTGGACCTCTACCGGGACCTGGGCGTGCCGAGATCCGCCTCGAAGAAGGACATCAAGAAAGCGTTTCGCAAATTGTCGCGGGAATTCCACCCCGATGTGAACCCAAAGGGAAAGGAGAAGTACGAGGCCATTTTGCGCGCCTACGGTGTCCTGCACGACGACGCCAAACGCAAGACTTACGACGAGTCCGGAATTGTGAATGGCGTGAACGATCAGGGCCGAGGGCCCAACGGCGGCGGTGGTGCAGGTGGTGGCTTCGACTTCAGCTTCACACCGGGAGAGGCATTCAACTTTTTCTTCACGGGCCGCGGGCCTCCAGGATTCAATCCTTTCGAGGGTCATCCTGGCTTTCAGGGAGGCGGAGGCGGCCATCAAGGGCCACGCCCATTCGACACAAGCGTGTCGCTCGTGACCGACGCGATTTGGGAGAGCATCCTGGAGTATCAAGGGCCCCGCACGAAGATCGTGATCACGATGAACGGGTTCTTCCGGGAGTGTCACGCCTTTGAGGCCACCATGAACGAAATGCGGTCCTCGCTCAATTTTTTCGCGGATATTTACTACGTCGATGTCATCAAACAGCAACGACTGGCGCAGAGCATGGGCGTCCTGTACAGCAAGCACCCGTCGTTGATCGTGAAAATTGGTGATGAGCGTCCCCCTCGCTCGGTCGCCTCATCGCAGGGCCCTGCCAAAACCGCCGACGACACGCGCAATCCTTTTTTTTCCGACCCGTCGTTGGCCGCCTCGTTGCACATGGACGCGTCCGAACTGGGCCTCGACGTCGCGCGGCTGATGTCAAGCTACGACACCGTGGCGGAGAGGATAAGCGAAATCCAGACCACCTTGCTGGTGTTCTATGATGATTTGCTGGCGTCGCTCACGACGGACGCCGAAGACGTGCCGAAGGTTGACGACCTTGTCGTCGAAACGTCGGATGACGACGACGATGAGGACGACAAGGTCGAAGCAGCAAAACGTGAAACGGACACGGCTGAGGGTTTTGGAGACAAACCACGCCGACGTCGTCGCGGTGCTGCCAAGCGCCAGTTGGCCGTTTCGCCCGCTAGCGCGGGAAGTCTTCTCGACTCGACGGCGAGCGGCCTTCAATCGTCCACTTGTCATAGCTGCACGCACTATGCAGAAACCATCGATGACGTGAAGATGATATCGGCGCTCAGCTGGGCCCAGCGCCCGGTGCTAATTGTATCGACGAACGCGACAAGCGATGTGGACCAACTTCTATTTCGCACCCATCTCGCGGTCGATGGTCTTCACCTCGTCGTCTCCGCGCCGCCCGTTGTGGTGAAGCAGCTGGCGACGGACTTTTGCGATGGTCTACGGCGGGACGCATCGGACATCGGCGCCATCGTCATGGACGGCATGGAGAACCTCTGCTCGCTGCGCCTGTCCTACTTCCAGATCAAATCGCAACCCGACTTGCCAATATTGTGGCTCCGCCAAGCGCGCCGGTCGCTGCCTGTGCTCGACCGTCTCGTGTTGGATCCAAACCACCCAATCAACAAGGCCTCATCGTCGCCGTCGAAAGCGAGTCATAAAGCCAAAAAGGACCTGACGGTCGTCGCGGATCTCTGCCAATCGAAACGCCACCGGTTCTGCTGTGTCATCGCCAGCTACGACGCCGCCGTCCGGGCGACCAAGGCCACGTTGTTTCGCGAAGCTGTCGCCAGCATGCGCACATCGCTGTCGCAAGTCGATTGTGAAGTCGCCTTCATCGACGCCGTGCTGGAAGCCGAGTGGTCCAGGATCCATCTGGGCCCCATGCCGCAAGACGTTGTGGAATATTTTCGCTACCACGATCACGTGAAAGCGTTCGTGGGACTGCGGCTGGCCATCGTGGATCTGGCCGCGGCTCGGCGAACGTTCGTCATCGACGAGGCGCGTCCGCCGCTGGTGGTCGGCGCCGGCATGAGCACTGGCGCGCCGACCCCCATGGTCGACTACATGATCCGGCGTGGGATGGCGTATGTTCGAAGAGCGGACGACGACGAGGACCTCGGCGGAGGGAGCGGCGGCCGGCAGCGCGGCGGCCGCGGAAGTGCCCCGATTCCGGCGTACGTCCGCAACGTCCATAAGGACGGCCCGCATCCGCAAGCGGTCGAGGACCTCCGGGATGGCCTTCGCCGAGGAAGCGCGTTGCACGGTGGTGGACTTCGTCTTCGGAGCTGGAGACGGTGGTCCATGTACTGGCACGCCCTGTACGAGCGCATACCGCTGAAAAGCCTCATCGGCTTGCTGGTCGTGTACTGGATTTTTTGGGGTCGCAAGCAGCCCACCTCGTCACCCGCTGGCTCGAACGCCCGACGACCTCCCGCGGGCGCCGCTGCTGCCGCGGCTCAAGGTGTGCATCCCGGGGCCACCATCCAGCCGCTCGCGAATTGGGAGCTACGGGACGCGGTCATCTCGGGGCAGTCCGTTGTGTACTTGATCGTCGCGCAGGAGTTCCTCGACGCGCAGTCGGCTGCCGCCCGCGCCACCCTGATGAAGCTGTCCCTTGACTTCCGCTGCCGCGTTCGTCGGGTCCCATCCGCGCCGTCCTCGACGGCAACGGCCCCAGCCCTCGCCCTCCGGCAGTCATTCGCCACGCTGATGAAGTCCCTGATGGCCGCCTCCACCGCCGATATTCAACCCATCGTTCTTGATGACGCGGCGGCGGCGAGGCAGTGCATCGTCGCGATTTGGCCGAAGCGTCGCCGAGGTCGATGCTGCAACGTGTCGGTCCGGCAGTTGGATCTGTTTTGCGACGCGGTGTTGGATGGCAATTGCGCGACGGTCCCCATCGGGTCCTCTCCGGTGGACGTGCTGAAAATGTAAATCACCGATGCAGGGAGGGAAAGAGCAACAACATAGTTCTCGTCGCCCCGGGATTATTGAGAGAGAAGAGAGAGGGATGCCCGCGTCTACAGTATGCTCTTAGGGTTCGCCACCTCATCCGCGGTTCGTCGCCAACTCAATGCCAACCTTTTTTGTTGCGCGATGCCGCACCCCGTAAGACAAGACAGAGAGAGGGAGAGAAACCAAGTCAAAACGGTGCTAGTTGGTGTCGCGCGCTCTCTGCTGTGCTCGCTGCTGTACCACTCATGACCGATGCGGCCACGGAGGCCGCCCCCCTGCTGAGCGGCCAAAGCGCGACTGAAAATGCCGTCACTGAGCCCGCGCCGCGCCGCGTCGCAACAGCAGCAATCAATGTCCCGGCCGCCGTCGCCGTCGTCTTCATCCCATCCGGCGCGGAGCACGACGCCGCGACGACCTCCTCGATGGACAGCAGCACGACGCTCGTGGAGGTTCCCCATTGCGATCTCTACCGCCGCCTGCGCGCCCAGGAGCTAAGCTGCTTTCGCTCGCTCGTCCGCTGCGCCTGTATGAACCTTCCCGCGGTGTCAAATTCGCCTCCCGCGTTCTCGTCGGTGGTACCCTTGCCGAAGGGTGTTGCGCGTCTGCTGGAAGACGCGGCCGAACTGCTACATATTCCACAGGAACTGCAACAAAGCGAAATTCGCGTGGCAAGCGCCGACCCGTCGATCGCGGCCGTCGTGGCATCGGGAGTGGCGACCGTTCACCGAAGCGTGCATGGCGACCCAGCCGACGACGATGTCGAAACTGCCAGCGCTGCGGTCGCGAGAGAACAAGCCGAGAGCGGCGCCGATGAACCCGATGCCGTTCCCGTGCTCGGCACGAGATGGATGGTCACCGCAGCGTCTCAGCGACAACCGGTTAGAGGAGGCGCTAGCGCGCCGGGCACGAAACGGGGCCGAGCCGGCGGCGCTTTGCCCCCGATGCGCCACCCCGCCGCCGCTTCGTCGTCGTCGCACCTGGCGTCCTCGAAGGGCTCAGGAGACGCCGCCGTCCACGCTCAGATCGATGGCATCGCGAGCCATCTCGAGTCGCTCGCGAAGGCGTTCGTCTATGCCCGCAGCGCGACGGACCGCTCGCAGAGGCAATCGGAGTTGATGGCGAAGCGAACCGCGCTGTTGGCCCTAGCGGAAAAGTTAAGCAGTTGAACCTCATACCCGCCCCCC
>ERZ1292630.780-Hain-H41-02um-R3-780-length-32489-cov-5_pt1 | contig 32489 bp, 26 predicted proteins | sample MGYA00564408_ERZ1292630 | MGnify/ENA primary metagenome ERZ1292630 (study PRJEB36523, sample SAMEA6512641) | groundwater metagenome | collected 2019-01-08 | study: AquaDiva: Metagenomics assemblies of 32 groundwater samples
AAACACCTTCTAATATTTCAAAATAATCATTAAGTTGTTTAGAAATTCCTATTTCTCCAGATACTGAAGTAAAATCATAATTAGATCCAATTTGAAGAAAATATGGAAACTTATTTTCTTCAGCTAAACAAAAAATAGGAACTTGAATTAAAAAAGTAACTATTGTTAATATTATTATAATTTTATTTTTCATCTTTATTTAATATCTCCAATAATTCTTTTGAATACAAATGTATATCCTCTTCAATTTCTGCTTGAGTTTGTTCATTAGAAAATCTTTCCAAAATATTTTTTATTTGAATTATAACATTTAATTATGTTCAGATTTAATTTCATCTTGTGTTTTTGCTCCTAATTCTCTTAAATAATCTACTACAGAAGGTCTGCAATATCTACTTATAAGTTCTAGTAAATTTTTACCACCTTCAATAGTTGCATTTATATCAAAATTATCACTCGTTTTAGCTCCTAGTTTTATTAGAATCTCAATATAACTTATGTTAAAAAATTGAATATTAGTTAATGCATTTTCTAGTAAATTTTTGCCATCTTTAATGGGTTTATTTATATCAAAATTATTACTTATTTGACATCCTAACTCTAATAGATGCAGAATATAATCCAAATTTAAAATCTCATTAGTTATTGCCATTTCTAATAAATTTTTACCATCTTCAATAGGTATATTTATATCAAAATTATTACTTGTTTTACATCCTAATTTTATCAACTTACTTACTTGGTAAGCTCCATATCCTTTAAGTATTGCAAATTCTAATCTATTTTTACCATCTTTAAATTCACTATTTACATCAAAACCATCTTGAATATGTTCCTCAAGTGTTTTAGCTCCTAAACTTTTTAATAAATCATAAGCTGGTTTATGAATAATTGTTTTATCAATCATTGTTGCATCTAATGGTGTTTCAAGGAATACATCAATTTCATTTATATTCGCTCCTAGCTTTATTAATTCATTTGTTTTTTTTATATCAGCTGATTCAACATAAAAATAACCTATATTTTCGGTTAGTTGGTCTATTTCATCATGAATTGAATCTAATAAATTAACAAATCTAGTCATTTCTAAAATAGCCCCATTATCAACTAAGAATTTCATTAACTCAAAGTTATCGCGAGAATAAGCAATATCTAGTGCTTTAGATCCAAGTTCATCTAATTCAGAATTTATATCAAACCCTATATCTAAATATTTTTTTATCTCTTCAATATTTCCAGATTCACAATATTCTATAAGATTTTCAGCCATATTATTAATCATAATAACACAAACTCCTTATTTTTTATTTAATATATGTTTTTAATATATTTTCAATTATAGTTAATTTTTCAGGAGAAACTTTTTCATTTGCATAGATTACTTTTCCATCAAGGATACCTAATGTAAGAATAGAATTTTTTATTTCTTTTCTTCTTAACTTCCTAATAACCTCTTGGCAATAAACACATGTAACTCTATCTGTAACCATATTAATTAGAATTCCATCTTCTTTTTTATATTTTTCATTAGCTGTTTCAAATATTTTTATTTCTGCATCATTTTGAAGAGGCTTTCCTGAATATGTTTTATCAGAAATAAACACAGGCTCTATTCCTAATCCATAAGCAGTTTTTGCTAGTGTAACATAAGATTTATTAATATTTAGGTTTTTAGAAATACTATCTATTAACATATTTGATTCTGTTTCTTGAAATTCAACATCTCCACTGAGTCCTACAATAGTTGATTTATAACTATTGTATTGATAGACTTGCACAAATCCAATTGTTCTGTTATTAACATTTTTTTTGTTATTAACAAAAGCTCTTCTAATTTTAATTGTTTTACTAAAATTATTTCGTTCAGAATCACTTAATTTATTTATTCTACATTCAAGATTTTCTTTAGTATCCAAATCACCATAATTTTTACATTCATCACATTCTTGATCAATATCTTGCTTAATCTTTTCAATAGTATAAAATCTAAACTCATTTAATTTCTTTTCCAAATCTTTCATTATTTGGTTATATTCAAAAGTAGTAATTGCTTTAGTCTCTAAATCTCTTGCAGATGTTTCAAGTAAAAGACGAGAACGTTCTATAAAGTTCTTTATTTCCAATCTTCTAGGAGATAAGAATGAATTATCTGAATTATCAACACAATCTTTTTGACTAGATCTGTATAAAACAGAAGCCGCTTCATGTATTGCACTTGGTAATTGTGTTAGCTCTAAATCTATACCCAATGCTAAATTATTCATTTCAGATGGTACTCCAACTATACTAGATGAAGCTCCAACAGACATAATTATATTTACTGCCGCCCATGCAGAAGCACTTATACCTTCAATATTAATTATTTGTTTACCTAAATTCCATATTTTTTCTTTAAGAAGTTTTTCTGTCATTTCATCACAATTTTTAAGGGCAATTTTTCTCTCAATAACAAGTTTTTTAAGTTCCTCTAACTTTGGTGTTTCTTCTAACACTACTGGTGAAGAAATGTTAAAAGAGCTTCTTTCTGAAATTAATTCATTAAGTTCAATTAAAGATACATCTAATTCATTTTCTATTTTTTGAAAGTTATTAGATTGTTCTTTTGTAGAAACCAAGCTATTTTTTAAAAATAATTTTTGAGTACTCATATTATTTTTTAATTTTTCAAGAATATTAAAATCAGAAATAGAAATATCTTGTTTAAAAGTATATTTTTCAGATAATGTTTTAAAAACATAAGCTTCTTTCAAAAATACTTTTACTTGTTCATCTACAGAATTTGATTTTTTAGCAATATTAAAGTCCTTGCTAAGAGAATTAACTAAAGTACTATGATTTTGATCTATAATAGGATAAGTAATATCTATTCCCTTATTTCTTATAATATCTTCAGCTTTTTTAGTATTATCATTTAAATATGAAAAATTAGCTATCATTTTTTTGAAAGTAGTATTTCTTTCATCTGAAATTATAGCTACGGCAAGACCAATATTTTCATCTTGATTTAATTCTGATTTAACTGAAAAACCAGTTGATTTTACTGCTTCAAAAAGAGTTCCATTATTTTTACCTTTATTTATTATGTCTATTTTATTATTATTAGTAATAAAATTAGGAAAATGAATATCAAATTGCTCTGCTGAATAAGATAGTTTAGCAATGGCATCTAATAAATTTTTATTATCAGAACTAGTACAGCTTCCATCTGTGGTTGCAAGAGCAGGGACATTCTTATCAATTTCTGTTTTTTCTTTTTGTACTTCTGTCGAAGTATCAGCACAATTTTTGTCAAAACTGCCATTTGAGCCACAAATAATAGGTGGTTTTTCAGGAGGTAATTGAGTTGAAGGTTGACTCGCTGCTTGTCCTATTGCTACAGCGGCTCTACAAATTTTTGTATTATCACATGCCTTTTCTGCATTGCTAAATAGATCTGATACAACTTTAAATGCATAGCCAAAGAAAAGGCCAACGGCAATAAGCGTATTACCAGAAGCCTTTACAGAATAATAAATAACATCTGATTGAAATCTTAAAATACTTCCCTTATAAAATAACCCATCAAAATAAAATTTTGCGTCATCATTTAAATTATTACAATTTTGTAAATTGACAGAAGCAATAGATTCATTTTTTACTTTTATAGTTTGATATGAATGAGAAGGCTCTAATTCTATTTTAAAATTACCCCTAAGATTTCTTACAGTCTGAAAATTATATAATCCAAGTTCATTTGTTTGAAGAGAATTAAATTTTGCTGTAATAAAATTTATTTTTCTATTTTTTAATTTAATATTTTTCCAAGCTATATTATTTCCATTTCCATCTTTTAAAACAAGTTTAAAATCTAAAAAGCTATCATCAGAAATTACTAACTTTGACTCATTAGTAAGATCTGCAATTGCACCTATTATTAATCCTTTTTCATTTATACAATTTTCAGCTGTTTCTTGCTTGAAACTAGAATCTTTTAATTTATTTAAAATACTTATAAGTTGATTGTTATTTCTATTTATTTCATATACCTTACCATCTCCAAGTACATGACCTGATTGGTAATTGCTACCATCATCATAAATATTTTTTTCTGATGATAATCTTGTACCAGATGTTATCTTATCTAAAGTATTTTTTACAAAACAATTTGTAATCCCATTAATATTATTTTTATCAATTTTTATAAGACCTAAAGATTTAGATAATTCAGATTGATTTGGAGTAAAAACTATTGAATCTAAATTATGAGTCCACTCAATACCCCAATCATTTATGATCTTAATTTCACTTAATGAGCCGTTACTGCCATCAAAATAATTATTAATATCATCAATGTTCTCTGATTTTGTATCTTTAGACAAGAAAAAAGTAGAGATTGGTATAATTTTTCCAGGTTCAATATGAAAAGGAGCGGATCTATACTCTGTTTTTTTATTAGACATAGCTACAGAAAAAACATAGTCCCCTTTTGGAAGATTATTTTTATCAAAAACAATATCTCCTTCTTTTATTGTAAGACATTTACCAAGAAATATTTCTTTCCCAGTTAAATCTACAAGTGCCATATCAACATAATTACCAGTAGTGTTTACTATATGAAAACCAATATTTGAATTAAAATTTATATCATTAGATGTTCCCTGACTATGGGGAATAACTGATTTTGGTTCAAGATAATATAAGCCTAAATTTGCTAAAACATCTGCACCAGTCCCAAAAATTTGATGAGGTATTTTTTCAGTATAAGTTTTACCATTTTTCATTTTAAAACTAACATTCATTTCATAATTACCAGCTCTTTGCCCTTGTGCAGGTGGTTCATAATAAAAGGAAAAAGAAGTTCCAACATTAGATAATTCAAAACCATAACTAAAATCATCATTACAATATTGAGTATCTGTACTTTTATCATTGAAAACAATAGTATCAACATCAGAACAAGTTTGATCTTGATTAGATATATTTAAACTTATTTGGTAAGCTATTAATCCATTTATTTGTTTTTTTGCTGTATATCCTATAACTGGACCAGTACAATGTGGTTGATTATCTTGATAATTCATATTTTTTGCAATAGTCCATAAGGTTTCAGATTCAGGATCAGAAGTATCATTTGTAACTGTAGAAGTTGTATCAGGTATTTTTTCTCCATTTGCTGGAGGTGTAGGAATATAGTTATAATTAGGATCAGGAGTAGTATTTGGGTCTTCTTCTGGATAATAATTGTAATCAGTATTTTCGGCTGGTTTATTTCCTATTTTACCTTCAACTTTTTCATCCCACCAATCACAAAAACCTTGAAAAACACCACAATCTTGGATTCCCAAAAACTTTGTATTAAAATTATTACCTGCTCTTGGTGTTGGCACTGGGATTGGTAAAATATCATTTAACAATTGCTTAAATTCAACCAATTCCTTTTTATATTGTGCATATAAAGCCTGTCTACCACTTCTATTTTCGGCAATAAGATTTTCTCTTTCTGTTATTTGTTCTTGAACTATTTCCAAATATTCAGAGCTACCTTTTTCAAAATATTTTAATAAATCTTTAAAACGTTGCATTTCTAAAACAAAAGTGTTTTTTTGAGTAACTTTCATTTCTAAACGTAATTTTTTATATTCTTCTTTTTTTAATTTTTTAAAAACATTTAATGCTTCTTTTCTCTTTTCTTTTATTTCTTTGGTAGTTAAGGCTTTATGAAAATATTGTTTCCTTTTCATTGGTTTATAAGAAAGACCTTGAAATTCTAATTTTTGATTATGTGGATATGTTGTATTTATTGATCTTTGAATTGGTATATTTGCACTCTTTTTTAATATTTTTGGCAAAAAACTCTCATCCATTTTTGTAGGAATCAGCACAGCAGGAACATCTGCTTTTGTTTTAAAAGTATTATTATTATTATTGTTGTTGTTATTAATTGTACTTTTATTGGTAGGTACACAAGAACTAACTAAAATTAAATTAAAAACTAGAAATAGGGTAAATATTTTTTTTATCATTTTTTTCTCCTCTCTTAATTACAACTACTATTTGTGCTTACATTTGGGTCGTTGTAAGTAATTGCACTATATTTTGCATCACCATAAGGGCTATAAAAATCTTTTGTTATTATTGCTGCCCCACCAACTTTTGTTATTATTAATGATTCTAATGATTCTGCTTGATCATCAAAACGAGCTGTAATAGTATATTCACCCGCATTCAATTTTTTACCCAATCCAGATTCAGAAAAATCAATATTTTGTTGTCCTGTACCCGTTTTTGTTACAAAAAAATCATTGTTTCCAATTATTGTAACTGTCCAAGGAGAATCAATATTAGTAGGATTTACATTTATTGTAGAACTAGGTGCATTTGTGCTTATTTCTGTATTTGTTAATGATAAGTTTATTGATTTATAATAATAAGTAAAAGAATTTTGTGAATTACTAACTAACATAAATCCTCCGTAAGGATAACCTGGTGTATCAGCTTGAATATTTAAAGAAGTTTGATAAATAATACTCTCATTTTTTTTTACTTTTATATCATAGCTAAATCCATATCCAGCACCTGGAACTTGTATAGTAAAACCATGACTACTATCTCCCAGAGGAAAATGTATTGTTACATCAGATATTTCTGTTGTGCCTAAGGGATTATGAAAAGTTTGAGGATATTGATTAACTTGATAATTGTAACTATTAAAAGCTACATAAGCTCTATATAAAGTTGTTTCCAAATAAAATCTATCATTTACATTTTTAGTTCTAAACGATTTTATTTGTTCTTTAGGATTTATTTTAGTTTTAAAATCTGTTGTATTAGGTTGATTAAGGTTACAAGAACTATAAACGGTTATTGCAAAAATAAAAAATAATCTATAAAATAAAGAAAAATTATATTTTTTTCTCATAACAGTATAAAAACCTCATAACAAAAAATGTAAAAAAATTTTTTTCGACTTTAGTCGATAGGTAAAATCAAAACTAAAAAGAGTTGGTTATGATCTATGATCATAACCAACTCTTTTTCAAGCCTTTTATAAATCTTTTTTGAGTTTTTTATGAAAAATATAATGGGTTAATTTTTATAGAATGAAGTCTTATTTTTTTTCGAGATTTATATTAGAAAAAAAATCAATTAATTTTGTCGATATTTCATTATAAGAATAATATTTTGAATAAATTTCATCTTTAGTATTATTAGAAACAAGTTCTTTTAATATTTTTTCTAATGATTCAATATTTTCTGGGTCATAAAAAATTATTTTATTATCTAAAACATCAATTTCATCAAATTTTTTTGAAGAGATTATTTTTTTATTACAAGAAATATACTTATAAATTTCATCTGGTATATAACTCTCTGAATATAGAATATTTTTTATTGGTAAAATAGCATAATCACAACTAGATATAAGTTTAGCTGTATTTAATTCAGATTGAACGCCCAAAAAAGAAACAAAGCTATATTTATCAGTAATTTTTTTGTAATTTATTGTATTACCTAATACTACTAATTTTATTCTATTATTTTTTAAATTATTTATCGATTCTAAAAGAGTATTTATATCTGTATCTTTTTCTATATTTCCATAATAAAGGATAATTATATTATCATTCCAATTCATATATTCTCTAATCTCTTTAATTTTATATTCTTCTTTATTAAAAATAATATCATTCGCTATTGATGGAATAAAAGTACCACCATAAATTTTTTGTAATTGTTTAGACGAAACTGTTATGTTATCTGTATATTTTATTCTTTTTTCACCTAAAAGAGTATATATATAAGAATTTGGATTGCTTATAAATGTCAAATAAAAAAGAATATTTTTTAACTTACTATTACTATATAAAAAACATTGAGATGACTCTATCATAGAAATATCAACAATAGCAGGTATTTTTTTATAACTTTTTATATTTAATGCAATACCCAAGCTAGTTGGTTTACTTCTTACTGCATATAAAACATCACCTTTAATATTTTTATTAAGTTCTTTTATAACATTACCCAAATCAAATTTAATTTTTTTTAAATCAGTAAAATTTTCTTCAAATAAGGAAGTATCTTCTTTTTTTGTATATAGTGATATAACTTCTAAATCGAACTTTTCTTTTAAAATATCATACAAAAACTTAGTTCTTTTAAAAGTTTTCAAAGAAAAATCTGGTGTAACTAGGGATATTTTCATTATTAATAGGTTTTTGTTTTTATTTTTTTTCTACAAACATAAGTATAGGAAAAATTAGTATATTCAGAAATATCATTAGGAAAATATTTTTTTAAGGTATCAATAATAATTTTTTGATTTCTTGTTGTTTTAGGATAATCTGGAAAAGTAAAAGACTTGATATTTTTAGGAATAAAGTTATATCTTTCTAATATTTCTTCCATATTCTCAATAGTAATATAATTTGATCTTTTGAAACCAAAAAACATTTCATTTAAGTCAAAATTACAAATAAATCTATTAACAAAAAATACATTTTTAGGATTTATAAAAGTAATTAATAAGCTTCCATGTTCATTTAACATTCTATTACAATAACTCATAACTCTTGAAATTTTTGGAACTATATCTAATGTAAAAAATAAAACAATACAATCATATTTTTGAGCTTTATTGTCTATTTCAATAACAGGATTATTAAAAAAATCATTATCTATTGTTTTTATATTATAATAATCAGAAAAAACTTTATTTAAATCCATTATATTAGTATTAGTGATTTGTAAAATTGATTTTATGTCATTTGTTTTTAAAATTTGTTCAATAATATTAACTGAATTTATTGACATAAAGCTTTTATCAAAAAGTAAGTTATCAGTATCAAATGCTTGATTTGAGTAATAATATCTTAAAGTTGTCTCTTTAACTAGATCTGTAAATATTTCTTCTTTAAGGTTTTTATTATTTGCAATATTTTCAATAAGAGTATCAAAAATAGATTCAGAAATAAATTGTTCATAATTTTGAAAATTTTGTTCATAGCTTATTGTTTTAGCATTATCAAGACGTCCTTTTATAACTTCTCTTGTCATTTTGCATTCTTTAGGAATAAGAGATGTCCCATCTAGTTTATTTAGTAATGACAAAATTTCGTTACTTATTTGATATTTAGTATCTTTAGAAACTAGATTAAAAATATCTTTTTTATTTTCGACTTCTAAAGTATCTCTTTTATCAATATAATCTAAAACTCTTTCTTCAACTTCTGAATAAGTACTCTTTCCTTCATCAATTTTTTCTTGTATTAAATTTAATAATGGTTCTTTTATAAAATATTTTTCTTTTAAGTTGTTAAAGTTAGTAAAAATAGGCACAATATTTTCTTTAGTAATATTTGATAATAAAGGTAATCTTTCATTAGCTAAAGTATTATCAAATAAATTAAATTTGTAATTTTTTTCATTAATTATTTTTTTGTTTATAGCTTTTATCCAAGATTCTGTACCAACTTTGGGAATTATAATTTTATTTTCAATATCAAAAAAATAATTGTATTTTTTAGTTATATTATTAATAAACCAATAACTTTTTGAGGAATCTTCTATATTTTCATTAGAATAAAATAAACTATTATGTATTTTGGTATTGATATTTAACTTGTAACACAGATCTAAAATAGAAATTAATTTTTCTTTTTTTACATTAGGATATTTATTTTCTTTTTGAATATTTTCAGATATAGGTGTTAAAATAATATTTAATCTATATACTTTTAAATAATATCTTAATAAATTTAAAATTTCATCATTAAGTTCATAATCTCTTGCAAAAACTTCTAATTTAAGATATTTAGTTAAATCGCCTTCTTTTGCTGTTTCACAAAAAGTTTTAAATCTAGTAAAATCATGCAAAAAAACATTATCTAAAATAGGTACTTTTTTAATTTCAGGAAAATAGGTAACAATATCAACAATATCTTTTATAATAAAATCGATAGAATTTAGTCTTACAGGAAATTCTGTATTTTGTGAATAAATATTTTTATGAGGATTTCCTCTTCCTGTAGAAATAGAAAATCTCCAATTTCCAGGCATTTTATAAAAAGTTTTTCTAGTTAGAGCAATAGAATTAATATCTTGAGTAAAAGAAGGTTTCCCTATTATTATATTTTGTTTTTTACTATTAAAAACTATATTAGCTATTTTTGATAATGAACGTTCGTCAGGCTTTCCTTTTTTGAATAAAGATATTATTTTTTCAAGTTGTTGTTCACCTTCTCCTAAAATACCAATATCAATTGATTCTGGTAAAGTTTTAGGCATATACGTTATATGATTACCTAATAAAATAACAGGAACACCTAATTCTTTTTTAATTTGAGCAGAAATTTCTACTACTTTATCAAAAAGAAATGTTTCAGTTTGATAAATAAAAACTAATTCTGGATTTGTTTTTATAAGAAAATCTAAATCAGAAATTGGGTAAATAAGATCATCAGGAAAAATAGTTTCCAAATAACTAATATAACTGGATAATATTGTTGTTGTATTTAACCAAAATCCATTTTCTATAGGTAAAAATGCTATTCTCATAATTTTTTATTAATTATTAGTTTTTTTTACAATTTTCATTACATTTTGAAGTAGTGGGTGAATATGCATTCCCTCGATACCTTTTTGTACTACTTTATATTGAACTTCATTTTCCAAAAATATCCAAGGAGCTTCATCAATTATTATTTTTTCTGCTTCTTGATATAATTTTTCTCTTTTTGCCCAATCTTTTATGGTTCTACTTTCTTCTAACATTTTATCTACAGTTGGATTACTATAATGAGTTGCATTATCACTACCAATATTTTTTGTACTAAAAAGTGTCCAAATAAAATTATCTGGATCTGGATAATCTGCAGACCAACCGAATCTAAAAAAGTTTGCATCGCCTTGTTTAACTTTTTGAATATATGGAGCCCATTGTAAAGAACTTAGCTCAACATCTATTCCTATATATCTTAAATCAGACTGAACTGAAGAGCATAAAAGTGCTATTTGCTCTCTTTGATTGTAGTTAAGATTAAGAACTAATTTTTTACCATTTTTATCCAAAAAACCATCTCCATCTGTATCAAGCCATCCAGCTTCTGATAATAATTCTCTAGCTTTATCTGGATCATAAGGATAAGGAACTTTATTCTCTTCATTAAAGCCAGGAAAACCTGGTGGTAAAACACCTCTTGCTATGGTTCTTTTTCCTGCATAAACTTTATCTACTATTTTTTGTTTATCAATAGCATAATTAATAGCCTTTCTTACTTTTTTATCTGTAAAAGGTTCTTTTGTTACATTCATTCCTAAATATTCTGTAGAAAGAATAGGTTTTTTCATTATTAAACTTTGAGAAAGATCTTCTATTTCTGGCAGAGATCTAATTTTAAAAGCACCTAATTTACTAAAATCACCATCATTTAATAAAGCTTCAAATTTAGAAGATGGGATACTAGTATTATCAATAAAATCAAGTTGTTTATTTATAAATCTACCATATCTAACATTTTCATTAGTAATTATTTGATATTCTATATTATCAATATATGGAAGTCCTTTTTCAAAATAATTTGGATTTTTTACCAAACTAAGGCTTTTACCTCTTTTCCATTCTTTAAACATATAAGGGCCTGTACCAACGGGATGGGTGTTGAACTCTGCTTTTAGTCTTTCAACTTCTTCTTTTGGAACAATAAAATAGTATGGCATTGCAAGAACATGAAGAGCAAAAGGAATCATTTTTTCTAATGTTATTGAAACAGTATATTTATCTACTACTTTTATTCCTTCTATATGAGCATCTGTTTTTCCTGCTTTTAGCTCATCATTAAATTTTTTCAAACCTTCTAAAGGAATTGCTTCTGTTGTCCATAAACCTTTTGAAGCATTTATTGGATTTGCAAGTCTTTCAAAAGAATATTTAACATCATCTGCTATAAATTCTCTTCCATTATGAAATTTTACTCCTTTTCTTAAATGAAATATATATGTTCTTCCATCTTCAGAAATATCCCATTTTTCAGCAAGATCAGGAACAATATCAATTAATTTTTCACCTTTATTCTTTACTTCAGGTCTATAAGTAACTAATGCATTGTATATATTATAAGCAACATCATGAGAACTTGTATCTCCAACCTGAATAGAATCAAGAGCAGGAATATCACTTTCAAATGCTGCTGAAAAAACCGTACCTTGTATAGGAGGTCTAGATTTACAAGCTGATGTAACTAACACACTAGATACTAATGCAACTGATAAAAGTTTTTTAATCATAAAAAGCCTTAGAAAAAAATATGATTTCAATAAATTTAACCATATCTGATTTTTAATGGCTATATATTTAATGAAGCTTTTACATTATTATTAAAAAATTTCTAAAATACTTGAAATTTTATGTAGCAAGTTTAAGTAAATTTATACTATAATTATACTTAAGTAAAGTTTAAAACCGAGGTTTGCCTAAAGTTATGATGGATATAAATAATGCGTATAGAGTAGCAGCATATTATGATTTCAATAGAGATGGAAATATCAATACTGGTTTATTTAGTAAAGAACTAGATTTTGACAAAAATGCAAAAAGATTAGTTGACACAGATAGAAATGGTAAAGTTTCAGTCGGTGAGTTTGCTCAAGGTTTAGCAAGAGGCGATGTTTTTATGGGATATGATCAGAAAGTACATTCTGCTAACCCATTTGACGGACCAGGTGGAAATCATGGTGGATATCCTTATCCAGGAGGCGGAAGTCCTTATTATCCAGGTGCTGGTGGCGGAGGTGTTTATCATCCTTACCCTTCTACTCCTTGGGGTGGACAAAATACTGGTTATGGTTCAATTGTAGGTGGTGCTGCTGTAGGTGGTGCTATCGGTTATATTTCAGGTGGTAGTGATGGTGCTGGGAAAGGTGCTGTTATTGGCGGATTCTTAGGTGCTTTAAGTAACCTTTTTGGTTCAAATAGATAATATTCTAAAATTTAGAAAAGAGGATTTAATCCTCTTTTTTTTATGTAATTTTTTCTACTAAAAAATATTTTGTATCTATTTTTAGATATAAAATTTATTTTTTTACTTAGTTACAATAATTTTCGATTAAAAAATATTATAAATAATAACTATAAATACAAAAGCATAATATAATTTAGTATTAATATTTTAGCTATTATGATATAAAATATTCTAAAACCTTATTAGGTTTGTTTTAATAGAAATATTTTTACGTTTAGAGTTTGGAGTTTTTAATCAATGCTTTCTTCATCGAGAAATATGATGCTAGTTTTTATTGTAGCTGTCATTGCAGTTTCATCATATATTATATTTACAAAACCAATATTAAAAGGTCTGGATATCCAAGGTGGTATCAGGCTTGTATTAGAAGCACAACCAACAGACAAAGTTAAGGAAATAGATAGAACTGTTATGAATTCAGCAATAGCTGTAGTTGGAAGCAGAGTAAATGGACTTGGTGTTGCAGAGCCACTTATTCAACAAAAAGGTGATAAACAAATAATAGTAGAAATTCCATCAGTAAGAGATCCTCAAGAAGCTATAAGAATAGTTGGAGAGATGACTGAATTAAAATTCAAAGAAGATGATGGTATTGATGAAAAAACAAAAAAACAAAAATGGAAAGATACTGGTCTTGATGGAAGAATGATTACAGATGCAAAAACTCAACCAAATCAAGGTGGAGAATGGGCGGTTGTAGTTAATTTTAATCCTGAAGGAGCAAAATTATTCGGTGATTTAACAACCAAGTATGTAGGAAAACAAATTGCAATTGATCTTGATGGTAAAGTTATTTCTGCTCCTAATGTTAATGAACCTATAACAGGTGGTAGTGCTAGTATTTCAGGTGGATTTGATGCAAAATCAGCTCAAGAGCTTGTAATAAAATTAAAAGCAGGTCAATTTCCTGTTCCATTAAAAATGGTTGAAAATAGAACTGTAGGTGCAACATTAGGTGAAAAAGCCGTTGATGCAAGTGTTTTTGCTGGTATTTTGGGTCTCGGTGCCGTAATTATATTTATGTTCTTAAATTATAGATTACCTGGTTTAGTTGCAAATATCGCATTAATAATATACACATTAATTTCTTTAGCTGTATTTAAACTTGTTCCTATTACACTTACTGTTCCTGGTATTGCTGGTTTTATTTTAAGTATTGGTATGGCAGTTGATGCAAATATTCTTATTTTTGAAAGAACAAAAGAAGAATTAAGAGAAGGAAGATCAATTTTTAATTCATTAGAAACTGGTTTTGATAGAGCTTTTTCATCTATTTTTGATTCAAATATGACAACCCTAATTAGTAGTGCTGTATTGTTTTATTTTGGAACTGGTTTAATTAAAGGATTTGCTCTTACATTAGGAATCGGTGTTGTTATTAGTATGTTTACTGCAATAACCGTAACCAGAACTTTTTTAAGAACTCTTATAACAATGAAAAAGTTCAAAAACCCTGCTTTATTTGGTATAAAACCTGTTGCTAATAAGTAATTAAAAAATATTTTAGCCACAGATTGCACGAATAACACAGATAAATATCTGTGAAATCTGTGAAATCTGTGGCTAAATATTAATAAAATGTTTATCAGATGAAATTTGTACATTAGGAGTAATTTTATAAATGAAAAAAATACTTAATTTTATTGATGGTAAATATATAGAACCAATAGGAAATAAATTTTTTGATAACTATAATCCTTCAACTGGAAAAGTTTATTCATTAGTCTCAGATTCTTCTAAAGAAGATGTTGATATTGCTGTTGAATTTGCAAAAAATTCTTTTAAAAGTTGGGGAAAAACTCTTCCTGAATATAGATCAAAAATATTAAATAAAATAGCCGATATTTTAGAATCTCGAATAGATGAATTTGCAAAAGCTGAATCATTAGACCAAGGTAAACCCTTTTTATTAGCTAAAACGGTTGATATACCTAGAGTAATTCAAAATTTTAGATTTTTTGCAAATTTTATTTTATATACTACAGAAAAATCATCAAATTTAAATAACATCGCCTTAAATTATAATTCAAGAAAACCATTAGGTGTTTTAGGGTTAATTTCACCTTGGAATTTACCTTTATATCTTTTAAGTTGGAAAATAGCTCCTGCAATTGCTTTTGGTAATACAGTTGTTTGTAAACCGTCAGAATTTACTTCTATGACAGCTTTTATGTTAGGAGAAGTCTTGAATGATGCCGAATTACCAAAAGGTGTTTGTAATATAGTAATGGGAACAGGAAAAAATGTTGGTAGAGAATTAGTATTACACAAAGATATAGCAGGGGTTTCTTTCACTGGTGGGACAGAAACAGGAAAATCAATAATAAGAGACTCGGCTGAAACTTTCAAAAAACTGAGTTTAGAGTTAGGTGGTAAAAATCCAAATATAATTTTTGAAGATGCCGATTTGGAAGAATGTATAAAAACTACAATACGTTCAAGTTTTTCTAACCAAGGTGAAATATGTCTTTGTGGCTCTCGAATATATGTACATGAAAAAATATATGATCAATTTAAAACAGAGTTTGTAAAAGAAACTGAAAAATTAAAAGTTGGAGATCCTTTTAATAGTGAAAATAATTTAGGTGCATTAGTTAGTAAACAACATTTTGAAAAAGTTTTGTATTATATAAATCTTGCAAAAGAAGAAGGTGGAACAATTTTAATTGGTGGTTATAAACCTGAATTAGATGAAGATTTTTCTGAAGGTTATTTTATACTACCAACTATTATTGAAGGTTTAGAAAACAATTGTAGAACAATTCAGGAAGAAATTTTTGGTCCTGTAGTTACTATCATTCCTTTTAAAAACACAGAAGACGTTGTTGAATATGCAAATGATAGCAAATATGCTCTTTCTGCAAGTATTTGGACAAAAAATATTTCTAATGCACTTTTAGTATCAGAAAAAATAGAAGCAGGAACAGTTTGGGTAAACACTTGGATGCTAAGAGATTTAAGAGTCCCTTTTGGTGGAATGAAACAATCTGGACTTGGTAGAGAAGGTGGAGAATATTCTTTAGATTTTTATACAGAATTAAAAAATATTTGCATAAAATATCAATAAATTTATGAATGAAATAGAGTACTTAGAAAAAAATAAACTTAAAAGTACTAAAAATATTTTCATTTCTACAGGCGAAATTTCAGGTGATATTCATGCTTCTTATCTTGCAAAAGAGCTTTTTAAAATAATTCCGAATATTAATATTTCAGGCTTTGGTAGTACTGAAATGAAAAAGTTAAATATTAATATTTTAGAAGATCTTTCTTATTATAGTGGAGTTGGTCTTATTGAAAATATAAGAGCAATAAAACCAGCTATATTAGCTTATGAAACAGCAAAAAAATATTTTAAAGAAAATAAAATAGATTTAGTTATATTAGTTGATAATCAAGGTTTTAATATAAAATTAGCCCAACTTACAAAAAAATTAAATATAAAAACTATTTATTATATTGGTCCTCAAGAATGGATTTGGGGTATTGGTAATAATTGGAAAAAAATTATTGATAATGTAGATTTATTAATAGCTATTTTTGAAAAAGAATATAATTTTTATAAAAATAAAACTGATAAAGTAAAATATTTTGGACATCCCTTAAAAGAAATAATTGTAAAAAAAGACAAAACTATTGTAAAAAAAGAACTAGGTTATTCAAACAAAAAAGTTATTGGAATAATGGCAGGAAGTAGAAAAAGTGAGATAGAAAAACTTTTGCCTATTTTTATAGATTTTTCAGAAAAAATAAAGAAATATGATAACAATATAGAAATAGTTTTTTTGATAAATAGTTTTTGGAAAGATTTTATTTTAACTAAATACAAAATAAATGAAAATCAAGTTTTTTATGATAATTCTACTTATTACATGCAAGGATGCGATCTTATTTTATGTGCTTCTGGTACAGCAACCTTAGAAACAGCTATTTTAGATATTCCTACAATTGCTTGTTATAAACTTTCAACTTTTTCTTATAAGATAGCAAAATTTTTAGTTAAATTAGATTATTTTACTTTACCTAACATAATACTCAATAAAAAGGTTATTTCAGAATTTATTCAAGAAGAAGTTAATACAAGTAATTTAATAAAAGAAACAAAGAATATTTTTGATAATAATAGTAATAATATTTTAAACAGTTACAAAGAAGTAAGAGAAAAATTAAACCCTAAAAATACAATTGAAAATATAGCACTTGAAATTAAAAAATTATTTTTTTAATTAATATCTTAAAGTTCTGCTTTGAGTTTAAACAAAATTCAATTTTGTTTCCAAAACTTTGCTTTGTTGTTAATACAAACAGGGTTCTCAATTATCTGAGATTTATTTTTTTAACCCAAGTTGAAGAAATTTAAGTCCATCTCTTGTTGTATAACATATAACAGGTTTTTTACCATCTTTTCTAGCTAAATCTAGTCTTTTATCAGATAATTGAATTAATGATCTTGCTGTTGTTGCTTCTATTGTATTTGCTAAACCAATTATAGGAACTAATAAAGGTTGAGTAGAAATTAATGTATTAGTAAAACGGCTTATTACGTCAATGGTAGAATCTGGTTGAGTATTATTAAGGTAAACAATAACTTCATGTTTATCCCAATAAACAACCCAATCTGTTTTACGAACAGCTTTTCTTATTATATTACAAGCTTTTATTACTAATTGTTCATGTTCATCTTTACTTAAAACTTTTTCCATTCCTGCTAACTCATCAAAAGCTATAAGAGCAATCGCTCCAATTTCTTTTGACTTTACAACTCTTTCAACTTCATCTCTAAATCTTTCATTAAAATAAGTTCTATTCCATAAACCAGTTAATTTATCTGTACTAGTTCTTTTTTCAACTTCACTTGCCATCATAGAAGCATATTTAGCCAAAGATAATTGAGGTAAAAAAGATTTTATTAGTATTTTTAAAGAATCAATATTTATATTATGTTTTATATTTACTAATAACATACCTAAATATGTTTCATCTAAATGTATTGCAATCGCATAAACATTATTTAAATGAGGAATACTTATTTGAGTAAGTTCCTTAAGTTGAAACATATCTCCTCTTTTTATATTTTGAAAGTAATTTCCAAATAAAGACTCTGAATTATTAGAAAAATAATTATAGTCTCCTGGATAAGACCAACAAGCAGCCATTTCTATAAAAGGGAAATATTCTTATAATAAAGAAGATATTTTCTCTGAATTTGTGCCCCAATCAGGTGTCAAACATAGCTTGAGAGCTAACTCAGATACTTTTTGCATATCTATATTATTTGTTACAGCCACTTATTTTTTCCTTTCTAAGTAAATTAGCTTCCCAATAGTGGTAGAAGTTTTTCTACAGAATCCCTTATTTCCATTCTAAGAAGTCCTAGATTCGTCATTCCTTTTGTAACAACTGCAAGTATAAAAGTACTTGTTACAGTCATAACTAATTTTTCTTCATTTTGTCTTTCTATAACGAGTTGATTAATATAGGTTGACTTATCTTTTTGAGTAAGTTTAGTTGATTTTTCAAATTCATATATAGCTCTTGCAAACATTGAAGCCAATGCTTCAGAAGGACCACTTTTATGATTACTATCAGATGCTATAAGTATTCCATCTTTATCAACAACCAAAGATGTTTCTATTCCTTCAACTTTTTGAAGTTCATTTAAAATTTCTACTACTGACTCTAACATAACAATTTAATAATCCAATTTAATTATTTATAAAATAATATCAAAAAACAACACAATTTCAAAGCTTTTATTTTGAATTTAAGTTCTTTATTTTTAACATTATTAATATTCTACTATTCCTAAGTTACTATTACCATATTTTCTGACATATTCTATTATTTTTAAAATATGCATAAAAAAGACTTCCATTTCATTTTCAGTTTCTACAACAAGAAGACCTGTATCAACAATTTCTACTAAAAACTTATGATACATGTAAGGTTCAGAATAAATCCTAGATCTCATTATATCAGCAATATCTTGCAAATTATTATATTTTTTTTCAGCCTGATAATAACTATATAACTCATTATACATAGATTCAAGAGTATTTAATGGTACTTTTATTTTTATCAAAGCAAGAGCTGAAGACCTAGCATATTTACTAAGATAATCAGGGTTAACAACATTTTCATTTGATAACATCCAGCTAGAAAAATAATTTCTTGGGTGTATAAATGTAAAATTTTCCATTAAAAGTCCTCTTTGACTATACAGTTTTAAACAGGGTAATTCTAACATTAAAAGCTATTTAAGTAAACTATTAATAATAGTGATAAGTCATAAGTAAAAAGTAAGAAGATAAGAATATACTTTTGTTTTATGAGTCATCACTCATCACTTTTTACTTTTTACTTTTTACTCTTTACTTCTCACTGTGTCTAATTTGTTGTAATATTAAAAAATTGGTGTTATTTTTTGAGGTGTTAAATGATTAATATTTATACAATTGCAAATGCTCCTTCTTTAGCAAGTAGTGCAGCCGTTTGTTTACTATTATTAGAAGAATTAGGTGTTGAATATTCAAAAATACCTGTTGATTTTTCTACAGGCTCTCACAAAAAAGAAGAATATACAAAATTAAATCCTAATGGCAAAATTCCATGTATTGATGATGATGGTTTTATTTTATGGGAATCTATGGCTATTAACGATTATCTTTGTTTAAAATATAAGCCTGAAATGTTAGGTAAAGAATTACAAGATAAAGCTTTAATAAGTCAATGGAATTATTGGGGACTATCTGAATACAGAGGTCAAGTTGTAACAATTTTTGTTTATAGCAGAATGCCAGAAGATAAAAAGAATCCTAAAGCTGTGGAAAGTGCAATGAAAAGAATTGGTGTTTTAAATGAATTATTAGAGAAAGAGCTTGAAGGTAAAGAGTATTTAGTTGGAAATACCTTTACTTTAGCTGATCTTAATGTTGGTTTTGCTATTTGGATGACATCAAGATTAAATATTGATATTTCAAACTTACCAAATTTATCTAAATATGTTGCCTCTTTTACAAAAAGAGATGCTTTCCAAAAATTATCAAAAGGATAAACCTATTTTTGAAAAGTACTAATAAATTCATACCCTATCTATTTTTATTACCAGCAGGAATAATACTTACAGTTTTTTTCTTTTATCCTCTGATAGAAGTATTTAGACTTAGTTTTACTAAATATAATATTGTTTCTGAAGCTAAATATATAGGGTTTGAAAATTTTGATAATATAATTAAAGATCCAATATTTTGGAAAACTTTTAAAAACTCTCTTATTTATTTAGTTGGAGTTGTTCCTCCACTTGTTTTTATACCAATAATTTTAGCAATTTTGGTAAATAATGCAATAAAAGGAATAAGTTTTTTTAGAGCTATTTTTTATCTACCAGTAATAATTTCAATAGTTGTAATTGGTATTGCTTGGAAATGGTTATATTCTGAAAATGGTCCTTTAAATTATTTATTAACTTCGTTACATATAATTCCTGAAAAAATCTTATGGCTTTCTGATCCAAATTTAGCAATTTTTTCTGTTATGGCTGTAACTGTTTGGAGAGGGTTGGGTTATTATATGGTTATTTATCTAGCTGGTTTACAGGCTATACCTAAAGAACTTTATGAAGCATCTGATATTGATGGGGCAAGTTTTTTACAAAAACATTTATATGTAACTCTTCCTTTACTTAGTTCTTCAATAGTTTTTGTTTCTGTTGTTTCTTCAATAAATGCGTTAAAAGTTTTTGTGGAAATTTTTGTGATGACTGGTGGTGGGCCGGCATATAATAGTGCAACCTTAGTTCAATATTTATATGAAAAAGCATTTCAAGAATTAAATTTAGGTTATGCCTGTGCATTAGGAGTTGTTTTGTTTTTATTTACATTTATTTTCTCTATTGCAAATATAAAAATAGTAGAAAAAAATTTCAAAGTTTAGAATAATAAAAGGTGATTATCTATGACTAAAAGTGATTTGGAAATAGCAAAAGAAATTAATTTACTTAATATCGGAAAAATAGCATCTAAGTTAGATATAAAAATTGAGGACTTAGAATTTTATGGTAAATATAAAGCTAAACTTCCTTTAAATTTAATTGATAAAGAAAAATATCAAAAAAATAATCTTATTTTAGTTACTTCTATTACTTCTATTCCAGCAGGAGAAGGAAAAACAACGACTTCTATTGGTTTAGTTGAAGGAATGAATAAAATAGGTAAAAAAACTATTGCAGTTTTAAGAGAACCTTCATTAGGTCCTGTTTTTGGAATAAAAGGAGGTGCTACTGGCGGAGGATATTCTCAAGTTCTACCTATGGAAGATATAAATTTACATTTTACAGGAGATCTTTCCGCTGTAGAAAAAGCTCATAATTTATTATTAGCAATGGTTGATAATAATATTCAAAATAAAAAAAATAACTTAAACATAGATCCAAGAACAGTTTCATTAAATAGAGTAATGGATATGAATGATCGTTCTTTACGAAAAATAGTTTTGGGCTTAGGTGGTTCTCAAGGAGGAATACCAAGAGAAGGCGGTTTTGATATTACTGCAGCATCTGAAGTAATGGCTATTTTATGTTTATCTGAAAATTTAATGGATTTAAGAGAAAAATTAGGTAATATTTTTGTTGGTTTCACCTTTGATAAAAAACCTGTTTTTGCAAAAGATCTAAAAGCTAATGGAGCTATGACTGTTTTGTTAAAAGATGCCATAAAACCAAACTTAGTTCAAACCATAGAAGGTAATCCTGCTATATTACATGGCGGTCCCTTTGCAAATATTGCTCAAGGAACTAACTCTATTATTGCTACAAAAATGGGATTGAGTTTAGCCGATTATGTTGTTACAGAAGCTGGTTTTGGATCTGATTTGGGGGCAGAAAAGTTTTTTGATATAAAATGTAGAAATTCTGGTTTAAGTCCAAAAGCTGTAGTAATAGTTTGTACATTAAGAGCCTTACGTTATCATGGTGGAGCTAATCTTAAAGATATAAATATACCTAATATTGAAGCTGTAAAAAAAGGGCTAGGAAATCTTGAAAAACATATAGAAAATATTTCTTTTTTTGGCGTTCCTTCGATTGTTGCTATGAATGCTTTTATAAATGATACTGATGAAGAAATTAATTTAATAAAAGAAAAATGTAGCAATTTAAATGTTCAGTTTTCAATTTCTAAAGCTTGGGAAAAAGGTGGCGAAGGAACAATAGATCTTGCTGAGAAAGTTGTAGAAACAATTTCTCAAAACAAAAGTAATTTTAAGTTTTTATATGATTTAGATTCTAGTATAGAAGAAAAAATAAATACTATTTCTTCAAAAATATATGGATCAAGAGAAGTTCTTTATACAAATCAAGCAAAAGAAGATATAAAAAAGATATTGAAATTAAAATTAGAAAAACTACCTATTTGTATTGCAAAAACACAAAAATCATTATCTGATAATCCTAAATTATTAGGTAAACCTCAAGATTTTTCTGTAACTGTAAGAGAAATAAAAATATCATCAGGTGCAGGTTTTTTAATTCCTATAATGGGTGATTTAATTCGTATGCCAGGATTACCAGAAACGCCAGCCGCAGAAAATATAGATATTGATGAAAATGGTAATATTTACGGTCTTTTCTAAATTTTATGTTACAAAAAAGTAATATTGAAATCTATTAGAGATTATTTTTTAAATTTGAAAAATGAGTAGCTAATTTTTCTATTGTATAATATTCAAAAAGTGTTGTAGGATTTATTTTTAATCCCAAAAAATCTTCCAAATCACCAGACATTTGGACTATAAAGACAGAATCAAGACCATATTCAGAAAAAGGTTTATTTATTTCTATATCATCAGAATTAATTTTAAGTTCTTCTGAGAATTTATCGCATATCCATAACTCTATTTCTTCATAAGAAAATTTATTTTCCATAAAATTTATTTTTAACCTAAATATTTTTTTTAATTTTAACATAACTATTTAAAATATTGAATTTAAAGAGTCTTAAAGTCAAATAAATATAATAAATCTAAATAAATTTCTTATAATCACGTAAAAAAAAAATTCTATTTCTATCTTACAATTTAGTAATGACAAAAAATATTTTATAATCTATAATATTAACATCATTTAAGTTTTAATATTGTATTAGGAGATAATTACATGAAGAAGTCAAAAAGATTTATTTCACTTGTTTCGTCTATTTCAATTCTTTTGGTTGCCTGTTCTCAACCTGTTACTACAAAAACACCCGAATCATCTAATTTAGAAGATTTTTTAACTGGTAAAAAACCTTCAAGTTCTACAGATAATAACACAACTCCTAATCAAGTTTCATCATCAGATATACCTTCAAGCATATCAGATCCAAATAAAAAGGCTGTTAGTCTGTCAATAGTAAATTCTGGCGTAATAATAAGAGTAAATGATCTTGTAAATATTTATGGAGAAGTAAAATATGCAAGTGATTTAAAAGATAGAGATATTTCTTGGACGGTTTCAGATCCTAACATTGCAACTATAGGAGCAGGAACAGGTATTTTAAAAGGTTTAAAAGAAGGTTCTGTTGATGTTATTGCAACATCTGTTAAAGATAAAGCTATTACTGCCAAAATTACTGTTAAAGTTAATATGGCAGATCCTTTAGCAACACCAACACCATCTTCTACACCAATCCCAACATCAAGTTCTTATGCAACTTCTACACCAACACCAACACCGACACCGACACCGACTCCAACGGCAACTGTTACTGTTCCAAATCCTACATCTTTTACAGGAAAAGTTTATGATATAAATGGTTCTATTGTTAGTGATGTTACTATTACTGCAAAAACAATATCGTCTTCATCTTTTCAATGGACAGGAACTGCAACTACAACAACTGATGGATCTTATATTCTTGCAAACGCACCAAGTGGACTTAGTATGGATATAACAGCTAGTAAAACAGGATTTTCTTCAAAAACCAAAAATACAACATTATCTTTAACATCAAGTTCAAATGTTTTTGATTTTGGTTCTTCAAGTACAAGTAATTCAAATAACTTGGCTATTCAAGATGAACCAGAAATAGTTAGTTTGAAAATAAATAGTAATTTAGTAACAGCCTAGGATACTTCAGGTATAACAAATCTATCAACAAAAGATCCAGATATTGTACCAGGGCAACCAACAGTTACAAATATTGATTCTTCCTCTGTAAATATCGAGATAATTTTTAGTGAAGCTGTTAATAATACTACTGAAGTTGATAGCTTTTTTAAGATAATTGCTAGTTCAAATAATTCATCTGGTTCTGATTTTATAATAGATAAAAATAATGCTAATTTAAAATCAGTTTGGTCTTCTGATAGTAAAACGGTTACTTACTCACTCACAAAACCTGTGCTTTCTAATTCTGGAAGTAATGAATTAAAATATATGATATATTTTTCATCTCCATTTAAAGATTCAACTAATAAATTAGCAAGAACTAATAAATATTTTAACTTTGGTTCAACAAGAAATGATTTTGCTCTTTTCTCAGTAAAAAGCCAAACAGTAAATCCTTTTATATCATCTATTCAAGCAATTGATGGTTCTTCATCAGATATTATTAAAATTACTTTTAATAAATCAATGGACGTTATTGGTAGAAATTTGTTAGAATTAACTCTTAAATATTCGGCATTTCCTGTTGATTCTGCTTATCAATATTTTGCTTACAATACATCTGGTGCGACAAATAGTGCAACAATTTTAGGATTTAGTTATGATAAATCTTCAACAAACTCTGTATATATGGTAGGTCGATTAAAAACTGCTGATATTCAAGCCGCTAATACAGCTAAATCAGGAGCTTCATTATCTTTAAAACCACTAGGGGGAGCTTTTTCTAATATATCTACATCTTATGGTTCTTTATCATCTCCTCTTAGGACTGCAACTATAACTGATAATGTAGTAACATTAGAATTCAGTCCACTAGCTTTTGATAAAGGAGATATAGTAATACTTTCGGCAGGTTCTTCAATAAAAGGCACTTATAATGATACAGCAAATACTGTTTCAGTTCCAAGTCTATCGCCTGGTTCATTTTCATTCTTCTCTATAAAAGATCCATCTAATCTACCTCTGAGTTCATCTAATGCTTCAGTTTCATCTAACATTGATATAAATGATTCTCAAAAAGTTGTTGTAGCTCAATAAAAAAATAAAAAAGAGAGTTTTTTAAATAGCTCTCTTTTTTTATGCTAATTTTGGCAACTTTTACAAAAACCATAAAATTCAAGAGCATGATTTTGGATTTTAAAAGAAGAGGTTGAGGTTACAACTTGTTCTATCAAACTCATTCCTTGACAGTTTATTTCTTCTATATTCCCACAAGCATTACAAACTAAGTTATGATGGCAATGGCTTTCATGATCATGGTGAGCCATATCTGAAGATAAATGACATTTTCTATATTTACCAGATGATAAAACTCTATGAACAATACCATTTTCTTCAAAAGCTTGTAGTATTCTATAAACACTTACAACATCAGCTTTTTCACCTTTGTTTTTTGCATAATCAACAATTTCATAAGGAGAAAGAGATATATTAGATTCATCCAAAACAGACAAAACCATTTCTCTTGGTTTAGTTTGTCGATAACCTTTTTTTTTCAAAAGTTCAATTGCTAATTTAGGATATTCAGACATTTTTTACTCTTTCTTAAAATTATTTATGGCATCTTCTTTACATACTTCACAAGGGCAAATTTCTCTTAAAAAATCAAAAGCATAAATTCCATGTTTATGAAAATCGCTAAAATCAAACATTAAAGCATATCTTCCCACTTTATCATATCCACTAATTGTTATAGGTGGTTTTATATGATATGTATTATCACCAATTTTTCCACCATGTCCGCCTCTACATTCTGCACAAGGACATAAAATCCTTAGCCTAAAAGCATCATAAACACTCTCATGATCATCTTTCCAAATTAACTTTACTTTTTTTTCTTCTATTATTTCAAGTTTTTTAGGATCTGTATTTAAAATCATATAAAATTTTTACCTCAAAAGAATATTATATACTATATTATTTTATCTTCTAACTGTTTACTTTTTACTTTTCACTAATTATAATCATCTTCATCTTTAAAATAATCAGTTCTTTCTAAACTTTTTAATTGTTGTTTAGAAACTCTTCTACTATCTTCTCTTGATTGTGTTCCTAATTTTACAACCCTAATATTTTTTCCATTTGCTTTTGTAGATATTTTTACAAACTCTTCTTTTTTAGTAGATCTAGATTTTTGGATTTTTTCTAAATTTAAAATATCAATTAAAATATTAAGATAGTTGATATATCGTGTACTTTCAATATCTATGTTTGCTTTTAAATTACAATTTGGCTCTTTCCAATGTAAACAACCACTCAATGGACAAAAAGGGATAAAAGGAACAAATTCTTTATAATACCAAGCTAGTTCACTAGAATATATATTATTAAATTCAAAAAAACTAAACCCTGGTGTATCTGCAACAAAACCGAAACTATCTTTATAAAAAAACTTTTGCAATGAAACATGTCTAGTTGTATGAGTTCCTGAGCCTAAATTTTTAGAAACTTCTTTTATTCTAAGTTTTAGTTTTGGATCTATACAATTAATTATAGAAGATTTTCCAGAACCAGAAACTCCTGTAAGAACCGTTGTTTTATCCAATAAAAATGATTTTAATTCATCAATTCCTTCTTTTGTAAAAGTTGAACTATAAACTATGTCATATCCTGTATCTTTATAAATAGACGTTATATATTCTTTTAATTTATCATCTATTTTATCTGATTTATTTATACAAATAATAGGTCTTATATTATGTGATTCTGACAGTATTATAAACTTATCAAGCTGTAAAGAGTTAAAATCTGGTGCATAAGAGGATGAAACGATTATTAACTGATCTATATTTGATATATTCGGTTTATCTATTTCATTTTTTCTGTCCAAAATACTACTTATTGCACAAGTATTATTTTCATAGTTTAAGGCTTCTATTGTTACTTTATCTCCGACTTTTGGGCCTTTACCCTCTTTTTTTATCTTGTTCCTTAGCATACATTCCCAATTTATGTTATCAAAGTCAACATAATAATAATTAGAATGTATTTTTGTTATTGTTCCGTATTTTTCTGTCATGTTAAGTTATAAAATATTTTTCTTATTTGATAATGAAGTGCTTCTGTTTTTTCATAGTTAGGTGCATCTTGTAAATCAGATTTTTCGTAAGCAGATTCCATTAGTTCTAATTTTTTATTTGCAAAATCCATAAGCTCATTATAATCATATTTTGCATTTAAAACATCAAGTAAAAAAGCTTTATTTTCTCGTCTAACAATAATATCTTTTTTTTCTGCAATATCTATTCCTGTTTCTATTAATCTCATACAATGAGCCATATTTTTACTATCATAATTTTTTTCATTATCTATATTTTTTTTATATCTTTCTTCATTTCTATTTTTTTCCCAAATCTTATATTCTCTATAATCTTTTAGATATTTAGAATATCCATCTTCATTATAATAAATAAGTGCTGATCTATTTTCTCTAAAGCTTTTTGGAACAGCAGATAGAAGTAAATTTGTATGAGATTCATCTCTCAAAATACCTTTTAAAAAAGGGCTTGATTCTAAACCTTGATTTTGAGAATCAAGATCATAATACAAAAAATAAATATCTCTCATATTGTCAGCTTTTGATAAACCACAAAATTTTTGATGATAAGAATTTAAATTTAACCAATCTTTTAAGTTAAATGTTTTTGAACCAATTATAACAATACAAAAATCTAGCAAACTTTTTTTTTCTGGAGGCATTGTAAGTGTAATTTTTTTATTTAAACCTTTAGCTTTTTTTATTTGAGAAAAAGCATAACCACCAAAAGAATCTTTACATTTTTTTGATAAAAAATCTTCTTTTTTTATTAAATTATACAATTCGTGTTTAAAAAGAATACAATCTTCTGGCATATTAAGAAGTTCAATTATATTTGGGTTATTAGTTAATAAAAGAGATAAGAATTTTTTTAATTCAAAATATTTTATATCTTGTTTTTCATCAGAAACTTCATCTATATAAGATAAACTACCTATAAAATCCTCTTTATCAAGCAAAAAAAGACCTCTTATATCTTTATCACTTTTACTGTGGTTTGTTCCATAGGCAATACTACCAGAAACTGTCTCAAACAGAATTAGATTATTTTTTTTTATATAATCTATCGTATATTTATTTTTTCTAATATGAACTCTCTTATTTTTTATTCATTGTCCATTCATATCTAGTTGGGAATGTGCAAACTTCTATTATAAGACCCAAAACCCTAGAGTATTCATCAACTTTTATAAGAGGTGTTATACTTTTAAGATCTTTTTTAAGTTCTACAAGTTCATCATTTAAAAAAGAAACTGCATCATCTGCTTCTTCAATTTCTTTTCTTACTTTTTTACTTTTAAAGTAATAAACAACAAAAAATTTATTAAAAGAGAAAAATGTTGGTTTTTGTTCTATTAACCATCTATTTAATTCTTTTGATCTAGAACTTGAATTTTCAATTCTTTTTTCATAATCTTTTATACTTTTATTTATATCATTTTCTGCTTTACTAATATCACTATATTTTTGTCTAAATACTTCGGCATTATTTTCATATAAATATTCACTAATACTTAATAACATTGTTTTACATAGATGCAGTAATTGAACGTTTTCTCTTTCAAGATCAAGTCCATAAACTATATGAATTATAGCTTTTTCAGTTTTACCGCTCAATAAATGAGTTAACGCAGTTTGATAAATTGCGTTTCCATCATAAAGAGGACCATCTGGTTTTTGTATATATTTAGATGCCTTATTTTCACCTATTACAGCATTAAGTACACCTTTTATTGAAACTATTTCTTTATTCATAAATACTCACTATCAACTACTTTCTAATCAAGATTTTTTGTTTGCTTTTCTGTTTTTGTTGGCTTTTCTGCTTCATTTCCAACATTATTAACCCAAGAGATAGCAACTGAAGCATTTATTTCCGCAACTTCTTCATTAACTTTCCAACTATCCATTTTTTTCATAAGAATAGCTTTTTCTTGTTCTGATAAAGAAGCAAATGTATTACTTCCTTTTTTATTAAATAGCCTAGACTTTTGTTCTTCATTCGGATTCATAAGTTTTCTAACTTGATCTTTTGAAACAGAACCCAAAATTTTCCTAATAGGTTTTTGCAATTCAGGTTTCATCGATTTAAGAGAGTCAACATCTCTAGTTACTTTTTTTACCTTATCTTCTTTTTTACCTGCTTCAACCTCTACAGAAGTATATAAAGAGTAAGTATTACTTACTGCTTTAATTTTCTCCTCATCAAGATTAATTATAAGTTTTTCTTTTTTACTTTTTTCTTCACTCACTTCATTATCCTTCTTCAAGAACATAATATATTATGTTAACAAAAAACATATTAAATAAACTAACCATTTAACTTATATTCTAGATTCTCAATAGTTTCTAATATTTCTTCTTTTTCAAATTCATTTGTACTAAGTTCCAAATAAGACTGATACATTGTAATTGCTTTCTGATAACGACCAGTTTGTTGGTAAGCAAATCCTAATGCTCTATGAACCATTAAATCATCTGGATTAACTCTCAATGCTTTTTCATATTCTTTTACAGCTAAATCTATTTTATCTTGACCATAATATATATTACCCAAAGCTATTAATGCTTGTATGTGTTTAGGATCAATTTCTATCGCACTTTTATATAAATGTTCAGATTCATTCATTTTACCTTGAAGGCTCTTTACAAAACCAAGTATATAATATGCTTCAGCATGTTCAGGCATTACATCGAATACTTTTAATAAAGTTTCTTGTGCTTTTTCAAGCTCTTTTTGTTCTATAAAAATATTAGATATTTCAAAATATGTCTTTCCAAATAATTCTTTTTCTTCTTTATCAATATTTTCAAGACAAATATTAAAATAACCTAAAGCTTCTTCATATTTTCCCATAGAAGAATAAATTGAACCAAGATTATAATATGCTTCAGAATACTCTGGTAAAAGTCTTATTGTTTCTAAAAAAAACTTGGTTGCATTTTTTTTATCGCCTAATTTCTTATACATAGAAGCTAAACTGTAATACGCATCAGCATAATCCGATTTTATTGTTATTGCTGTATTTAATTCTTTTACAGCTTGAATTGGTTTACCCATTTTTTCATAAATATAACCTAAATATCTAAAAGCAAAGTGATTTCTAGGATTTTCTTGTATTAGTTTTTTAAATGTTTCTTCTCCTTCTTCTAGTTTATTATGTTTAAAATAAAGAAGGGCTATATTATTTTGGAAATATTCATCTTTAGGGTCAAGCCTTATTGCATTTTTATATTCTTTTATTGCTGAAGAGTAATTTTTTTGATTTTCATATACATTTCCTAAACTATAATATGCTCTCGCATAATCAGGGCTTAGTTTTATAGCTTGTCTATATTCATACATTGCATCTTCTAGCTTATTTTCTTTTTCATAAGATATTCCTAGTGCAAGATGAGCATAAGCATTTTGAGGGTTTGTTCTTATTGCTTCTTTGAAAGAAATTCTGGCTCTATCTGGATTACCTGCTTTATCATAAGCAAAACCAAGATCTACATGTGCTACAGTATCTAAAGGAGAAATTTTAACAGCCATTTTATAGTGTTTTAATGCTTTCTCAACATCATCATCTTTTTCATACAAAAGACCCAAATTATAATGGTATTTATTTGTATGTGTATCTATTCTTGCTGCATCAAGCATTTCTTCTATTGCTTCTTGTAATTTATTTTCTTCAGCATAAATATTTGATATATTAAAATGTGGTTCTGCATAAGATGGATCTAGTGAAATAGCCTTTCTAAATTGTTCTATTGCTTCTAATCTTCTTTCTTGCCTTTCATATACAATGCCAAGAAAATTATATGCTTGAGGGTTTTTATTATTTATTTTTATAGCATTTTTGTATTGTCTTACAGCTTCAGCATTATCTTCTTTTTCAAAAAAGATATTTCCCATTTCAATTACTGGTAATTCATAATCTGGTTTAAGATCTGATGATTTCTTTAATTTTTCAATAGCTGTATCATAAGAATCTTCCCATTTTAAATTTTCTATTTCTTCCCATGATTTATCTTTTATTCTATTTTTATAAGTAATACCTAAATAATAGTAAGTTTCATGGTTTTGAGGATCTTTTTTTAATGCTTCTGTTAATTTTTCTAGGGATTTATCAAATTTACCCTGTTTTTGGTATATGTAAGCTATCTTATTATATGCTTCAACATAATCAGGGGAAGATTTTATTATTTCTTCATACTGAACTAAGGCTTCTTCGAGCCTGTTTTCTTTTTCAAGAATAGCAGCATTCTTCATCAATGGATGAATATAGCTTGATTGAAATAAACCTCTAATTTTCATGATATCGCAACTAATATAATAAAGTATTATTAAGGATATTATACATCAAAAACATTAAAAAAGGCAAAAATTTTCAAAAAAAATGGATATAAAATTTTATTTCTATAATTTAATTTTTAATTTTTTAATTTTAATATTCTTATAATTGAATTAAATACTAGCTTTTATGAGTTTAAAAAAATCAAATAAAACTAAATATACTGTTTTAAAAATTATTTTTAAGTCTAAAAAAAACGATATATTATCAATATATTGAAGATCATAATATATTCTCATTTCTATAGATGTTTTCCCTCTTAAACCATTTATTTGAGCTAAACCAGTAATTCCAGTCTTTACATAATGTCTTTTATTGTAGTTAGGAATTTCTTTTTCAAAAATGCTAACATAATAAGGTCTTTCAGGTCTTGGTCCAACTATAGACATATCTCCAATTAAAACATTAAAAAACTGTGGTATTTCATCAAAACTTGTTTTTCTTAAAAAGTGACCAATTTTAGTACATCTAGTATCATTATCATCTGCAAATATAGGTCCTGTTTTATTTTCAGCATTATTTTTCATTGTTCTAAACTTATATATTTTAAATTTTTTTTGATCAATTGTTATTCTTTCTTGAACATAAAAAACATTTCCGTTAGAAGTTAATTTTATTAAAATTGAAATAAAAAATATTAAAGGTAAAAAAGATATTAGAATTATAGACGAAAAAAAAATATCAAATAACCTTTTTGAATTAAAAATTTTGTTATTTTCATCTACTTTATATAAATAACCTATTAAATTTAAATTCCCCATTTTTAAAGAAGCTATATAATATTTACCAATTGGATAATTATATCTTAGAATATATTATCCTTAAAGTTTTTATTTTATTACTAATACTAATACCATGAATATCTACTTTGGCCTAAATAAAATTTCATTTGTTTAAAACATGGGTTCAGTACCCTGAGATTTATTTAACCTGAGTTCGACAAATTTATATTCTAGAATATACTGATAAGAGGTAAT
>ERZ1292630.781-Hain-H41-02um-R3-781-length-32450-cov-7_pt1 | contig 32450 bp, 35 predicted proteins | sample MGYA00564408_ERZ1292630 | MGnify/ENA primary metagenome ERZ1292630 (study PRJEB36523, sample SAMEA6512641) | groundwater metagenome | collected 2019-01-08 | study: AquaDiva: Metagenomics assemblies of 32 groundwater samples
TGATGCGCGCCGCAGCCTCGTCGATCAGGTCGATCGCCTTGTCCGGCAGGAAACGATCGGTGATATAGCGATGCGACAACTCGGCCGCAGCGACGATGGCCGGGTCGGTGATATCGACGCCATGGTGCACTTCGTATTTCTCCTGCAGCCCGCGCAGGATGGCGATGGTGTCCTCCACGCTGGGCTCGCCCACCAGCACTTTCTGGAAACGCCGCTCCAGCGCCGCGTCCTTCTCGACGTACTTACGGTATTCGTCCAGGGTGGTGGCGCCGACGCAATGCAGTTCGCCCCGTGCCAGCGCGGGCTTCAGCATGTTGCCGGCATCCATCGAGCCTTCGGCCTTGCCCGCGCCTACCATGGTGTGCAGCTCGTCGATGAACACGATGGTTTGGCCTTCGTCCCGCGACAACTCCTTCAGCACCGCTTTCAGGCGCTCCTCGAACTCGCCGCGGTACTTGGTACCGGCGAGCAATGCCGCCATGTCGAGCGACAGCACACGCTTGTTTTTCAGGGTCTCCGGCACTTCGCCGTTGACGATGCGCTGCGCCAGGCCCTCGACGATGGCGGTCTTGCCCACGCCGGGCTCGCCGATCAGCACCGGGTTGTTCTTGGTGCGCCGCTGCAGGATCTGGATCACGCGGCGGATCTCGTCGTCGCGCCCGATCACCGGGTCGAGCTTGCCCGCGCGGGCGCGCTCGGTCAGGTCCATGGTGTATTTCTTCAGCGCCTCGCGGCTGCCCTCGGCTTCGGGGCTGGACACGCTCTCCGTGCCGCGCAGGGCGGTGACGGCCTGCTCCAGCGCTTTCTTGCTGCCGCCAGCCTCTTTCAGCAGGCGGCCGGCCTCCCCCTTGTCCTCGGCCAGGGCGAGGACGAACATCTCCGAGGCGATGAACTGGTCGCCCCGCTTCTGCGCTTCGCGGTCGGTCAGGTTGAGCAGGTTGGTCAGTTCGCGCGAGATCTGCACTTCGCCGCCCTGGCCCTCGACCTTGGGCAGGCGCCCGATTGCACCCTTCAGGGAGTCGCGCAGCCGCGCCAGGTTGACCCCGGCGCGGGCGAGGAGCGAAGCCGTGCCGCCGTCCTCCTGCCCAATCAAGGCGCTGAGCAGATGCACCGGCTCGATATAGGAATTGTCGTTGCCCACAGCGAGGCTTTGCGCGTCGGCAAGCGCCTGCTGGAACTTGGTGGTGAGTTTGTCTAATCGCATGGCTGGCTCCCTCGGGTCCTTGCTTCCCAAATGAGGCCGGGTCGCTGATTTTCAAGCGGCCCGGCGCAATCATGCTTGGCGCTCGCCCAACCTGCCTCGATTTGGTAATTATACCAAAATAGGCGATAATGCATCCAGTGCTATCAACACGCAGGCCATTTCTTGAACGTTAAAGAGTCCATACTTGTCGCAGGCATGACCCTCCTAAAGCAGAAGGGTATTGCCGCCCTGACCCAGCCGCAGGTGGCCAAGGCGGCGGGCATCAAGCAGAGCCATTTGACCTACTACTTCCCGACACGAGCCAAGCTGTTGCTTGGCATTGCCGAGGAGTCGATCCGCGCGACGATGGCGGAACTCGCAGCCCGCTTGGCGGAAAAACCTCAGCATGCCACCCTCGCGGCAACCGTCGCCGAAGTCATGATTGCCGGCGTACCACCACGCGTCATTATCGGCCTCATCGTTGCCGCCGACGCCGATCCGGAGATTCGAAAACCCCTGCGCAGACTAATCAAGCATATACGCGGCCAAGTGCAGGCGCTTCTAGCCAAGGCGGGGCTTGACGCGAGCACGGAGGCCGCACTGCTGTTTCATGCCACCGTCGTCGGTCTGGCCGTCATGCACCAGGCTCGCATGAATCCCGAGTCGGGACGCGAGGTAAGGGATGGGGTCGCCGCCATGCTGCGCCTGCTCGCGCCGCTCAACCAAGACCGTGCAATGAGAGGCTTATGATGGAAATTGTTCGCGCACCGGGTTGGCGTTTGCTTGCAGCGGCCGCCTTGGCAACGCTGCTTGCCGGCTGCAGCAAAGGAAACGATGGCAGCTTTCAGGGCTACATCGAGGGCGAATACCTCTACCTCGCCGCGCCCCTGGCGGGCTACCTGGACACACTCCAGGCCGCGCGCGGCAGCCGCGTGGCAGCGGGGGCTCCGGTATTCTCGGTGGCGGCCGAGCCGGAACAACAGAGCCTGCGTGAAGCGGGAGCACGGGAGGTTTCGGCGCTCGAGAAATTGCGCAACTTGAGCGAGCCGCATCGCCCGCCCGAGGTGGCGGCGATGGAGGCCCAATTGCGCGTGGCAGAGGCAGCCCTGCAGCTTTCCGATAGACAGTTGCAGCAGCAGGAATCGCTCGCTGCAAAAGGATATATCTCATCGGCGCGCCTGGATGAAGCCCGCGCTGCGCGCGCACGCGACACGGCGCAGTTGGAAGCAGCCCGACAACAATTGACGACCTATCGCGCCACGCTCGGGCGAGCGCCCGAGATGCGCGCCGCCGCGGCCGATGTGGAGGCGGCACGTGCGCAGGTGGCACAAAAGCGCTGGCAGGTGGAAAAGAAAATTGTGACTGCGCCAGCGGCCGGGGAAATTGCCGAAACCTACTACCGGCAAGGCGAATGGGTACCCGCAGGACAAGCCGTGGCGAGCCTGTTGCCGGACAACATGCGACGCATCCGCTTCTTCGTTCCGGGAACCGTCGTCGCCAACATTCTCCCCGGCCGCATCGTCGAAGCCACCTGCGACGGCTGCTCCGGGCCCATCCGTGGAACCGTCAACTTCATTGCGCCTCAGGCCGAATACACGCCACCGGTAATCTACAGCCGAGGCAGCCGGGAAAAGCTGGTGTTCCGCGTCGAGGCGGTCCCGGCGCCGGAACAGGCTGCCGCCCTTCGCCCCGGGCTGCCGGTCGATGTGCGCCTACCCTAGCGCTGAGATGAATGCCACGCCGTTCGCCATCGATGTCGCCGGCATCAACAAGCATTTCGGCGACAAACATGTGGTGAAGGATCTCTCCCTGCAGGTAAAGCAGGGAGAGATCTTCGGTTTTCTCGGCCCCAACGGCAGCGGCAAGACAACTTCCATCCGCATGCTCTGCGGCCTGCTCACGCCGGACAGCGGCCGGGGCACCTGCCTGGGCCTGGACGTGCGCGCCGAAAGCGCCGCCATCAAGCGCCAGGTGGGCTACATGACGCAGAAGTTCTCCCTCTGGGACGATCTCACCATCGGCGAGAACCTGGATTTCGTCGCGCGCATGTTCGGTATGAAGGAGCGCAAACCGGCTGTGGCCCAGGCCCTGGGCGATCTTGGCCTCACCAGCCGCCGCGATCAGCTGGCCGGCACCCTCTCCGGCGGCTGGAAACAGCGGCTCGCCTTGGCTTCCTGCCTCCTGCACCAACCCAAATTGCTTCTCCTCGATGAACCTACCGCCGGCGTCGATCCCAAGGCCAGGCGCGACTTTTGGGAAGAAATCCACCGCCTCTCCGCCGCCGGCATCACGGTACTCGTTTCCACCCACTATATGGACGAGGCGGAGCGCTGCCACCGGCTGGCTTACATCGCCTATGGCACGCTGCTCGCCTCGGGCACGGCGGAGGAGGTTGTGGCAAGCCAGAAGCTCCATACCTGGCAGATCAGCGGCGACGGCCTTCAGGCTCTGGCTGAACGCCTGCGGCAACTGCCTGGCGCAGACCTCGTGGCCGGCTTCGGTGCCACACTGCACATCAGCGGCAAGGACGGTGACAAGCTGAAGGCCAGCCTGGAAGGTTTTATCCAGACCACCTCCCTGAAGATGGCCGCCGTTCCTCCGTCTCTGGAGGATGCGTTCATCCATATGATGCAAAACAGTCAGGACCAATTCCAGGGGTAATGCCATGAACGGCTTCTCCTTCTCTCGCTGGCTCGGCATCCTGATCAAGGAATTCATCCAGCTAAAGCGCGATCGGCTCACCTTCGGCATGATCGTCGGCATGCCCATCATCCAACTGATGCTATTCGGCTTCGCCATCAACTCGGACCCCAAACACCTTCCTACCGCCGTCGTTATGACCGATCCAGGACCGTTCGCCCGCTCCTATGTGAAGGCAATGGAAAACAGCGAATACTTCAGGATCGTCGGCAGCGTGGACGAACGCGAAGCCGACCGGCTGTTGGATCGGAGCGAGGTGCAGTTCATCGTCACTTTCCCCGCGGGTTTTCACCGGGATCTGGTGCGGGGCAAGACGCCCACCCTGCTGGTGGAGGCCGATGCCAGCGACCCCATGGCTGTTGGCGGAGCCATCTCGGTGCTGAGCCACCTGGGCATGGAAGTGTTCGCTCCGGATCTGCCGGGCTTGCAACGCCCGGCCCCTGCGCCCGTGGAACTGCGCGTGCATCGCCGCTACAACCCCGAGAGCCTCACCGCCTACAACGTCGTTCCGGGCCTGCTGGGCGTGATCCTGACCATGACCATGGTGCTGATGACCGGACTCGCCATGACCCGGGAAAGAGAGCGGGGCACCTTCGAGAACCTTCTGGCCACCCCGGCGACGCCGGTGGAGGTGATGACGGGCAAAATCGTTCCCTACATCCTGATCGGCCTAATTCAGGTGACCTTGGTGCTTTTGGCGGCGCGCTGGGTGTTCGACGTGCCCATGCACGGCAGCCTGATCCTGCTCTACGGCGTGGTGCTGCTCTTCATTTGCGCCAACCTGACCCTGGGCATCACCTTCAGCTCCATTGCCCGCAACCAGCTTCAGGCGATGCAGATGACTTTCTTCTTCTTTCTGCCATCGATGCTGCTGTCGGGCTTCATGTTTCCTTTTCGCGGGATGCCAGACTGGGCTCAAGTCGTGGGCAACATTTTGCCGCTGACCCACTTTCTGGTGCTGGTCCGAGGAATTCTGTTGAAGGGCAACGGACCGGAGCTGCTATGGGATCAGGTCTGGCCCATCTTGTTGTTCATGTGCACGGTGCTGGCGCTGGGGCTGAAGACCTTCCGGCGTACATTGGATTGATCATTGGCGGACGCGTTCCGAACGGCCTCGTTGAACACGGCTCCCCAAGCAGGGATCGAACCCATGACCTTCGGATGAACAGATTCTTCTTGATCCATTTCCGCTGTCACGCCGAGCTCCGCAGTTGTCGTTGCCCACAGCCAGGCTCTGCGCGTCGGCGAGCGCCTGCTGGAACTTGGTGGTGAGTTTGTCTAATCGCATGGGTAGCTCCCTTGGTCCATTTGTTGGAGATATGGTCAAGATCCCGATTTTCAAGCCGTCATCCGAGACTATTGACGCTTCGGCCGCGTGCCGTTGAAATTAACTCAACTCAATCGGATATACGGACTGGACAAGGCCCAAAGCCTATCGTTACGTATCAAACAAGGCGCACCGAGGCTGCTGATTGATTGTGAACGAGCGCGTAAACAATCCGCTGCCGGCGCCACCTCACGCGGAACAGGCGTTGCGGAATCTGACATCGCTCCATAATCTGGCACAATTGGCAATGACCGATGCACGATGTACCATTTTCTGGTACATTATTCACGATGACTCGATCAGCCTCTAGTCTCGATCAATTGACTGGCTCCGCCAAAGGGCGCCTTCTGGGAGCACTGCGTTCGGCTCCCGACTCAGGCGCTTCTGTTCGCGAGCTTTCCCGTGGAGCAGACCTCTCGGTGTCGTCCTTGCAAAGAGAGCTGAATCAACTGACTGCATTAGGCGCTTTGAACAGGACGACGAGAGGCAATCGAGTAGTCCATAGCTTGCGGCGCCAGGAACCTTTTGTCAGATTGCTTCTGGCAGCCGCAACGGCGCTGGACCTTCAGGGTGTTCAATTTAAGGCGATGCCATCGGAGCGCGATACGGAGTCGGCGCTCGTCGATCTGTGCGCTCACCTTCCGCCGGACGCCCAACTCTGGCGACAGTTTGGCGATGCACCGTTCCTGGCGGGGCTGGCGGTCGCGCTGGCCGGACATCACGGGTTCGACCGGCGGGCATACCTTGCGCTTGCCGATTCCTTGCTTCCCGGCTCAGGCCGCCCGGAACAATACGCGGCATGGTATCGGACGCATCGGCCGGACTTTCCGAGACTGTTTTCAATGATCGACAAAAAGCGGAGAACGTATGCGCGATCTGCGGATTAGCAAACGCGCGGATCCCGCCTACATCGAGGCGTTCAAAGCCCTGGTCAGGAAACTACTGGCATCAGCCAAGACAGGCTCCAAGGAGCCGATTGCAATGTACCTGGCGGGCGGCGCCGCATTGCACTTCCATACCGGCGCGCGAATGACCGACGACGTGGACGCAGTTTTTGACCGGAAACTATTCGTGCCGCCGGACTCGGCGGTCATTTACCGTGATGCCCAAGGCGCGGCAAGATCGGTATATTTCGATACGAACTACAACGAAACGTATGGCTTGCTGCATGAAGATGCGCATCAGGATGCCATGCGCCTTTTGCTGCGCGGGATAAGAGGCGCGAATATATTTGTCCTGCAACCCGTGGATCTGGCTGTTTCCAAACTCGCGCGGTTCTCCGCAATTGATCGCGAAGATATCCGCCAATTGGCGCGAGACGGCCTTATTACCGCCGGCGAACTCAGGAAGCGCGCTGAAGCCGCGCTGCCGGGATATGTTGGTGACCCTAGCCCTGTGCGTGGATCTATTGATATTGCCTGCCGCGACATCGAGGCGCTCCCGCGTTCTGGCAAGCCGCGAAAAACCTGATCACCCCAACCGGGTGAAGTACAGGCATCAGAAGATGCTTGTGGCAAGAATACGAGACTACGCGTACCTGGTTCCTTACGTCGAAAGCGAGAACGAGATTTTCTTGAAGAGCATCATGCCGAGCCGCAAGGCGACCCGCCCGTGCGCCTGCTACGCCAACGGGCGCCCGGCAGGATGAAAGTGGGCATTGGTCCGAGGTCGTTTCAATCTGATAACGGGGGATTCGAGCTCTGCTCGGCTCCCCGACCAGGGCGCGAACCTGGGAACTGCGCATTAACAGAGTTTTCTTACGCGGCGCCTGCGCGTCGTCGCAGCCAAACGACTTGAGCGCTCCTGCAGGCTCAGCGCACCACCAGCACCGTACGATCCGCGTACTGCACCACCTGCTTCGACACCGATCCCAGCAACAGACGCCGGAACAGCGATTTGCCGCGATGACCCAGGACGATCAAGTCGACCTGGTAACGGTCGGCGTGATAGATGATCTGTTCTGCCGGATGCCCGACAGCCACTTCAAACTGGGCCTTGACGCCGGTCGTTGCGACGAGGTCCTTGACTGGCGTAAGTGTGCGCTCGTGATAGCTGCGGGAATTCTCGATGATCGCCTCGGTCTCAACGTCCTCTCCAAAATCGGGAGGCTGGGCAACGGTGAGAACGTACAACTCGGCCTGATATTTCCCAGCAAGATCCAGCGCAGCATCGAGCGCCTTTTTCGACGGATCCGATCCGTCGTAGGCGAGCAAAATCTTCTTGATCATGGCTGGACTCCTCGTTTCGCGGCGACGATTGGGGCGGTCGCGCCTTCATGCTCCGCAGTTTGCGCGGCCGTCCCCGTCGCATCGCTCAGCAAGTGCCGCGGCATGAAGAATGCGTTGGCGATCACGGTCGGTACCACGGCGCTCGCAATGACCGCGGCAACCAGCGCCGAATACTGCGCCTGGTCGATGATCTCGTGCGACAGTCCGAACAGCGCCGAAATGGTGCCAAAGGTCAGGCCGGTGGACATAAGCAGCGTGGTGTACATCCCCTCCTTGAAAGGCGCACCAAACATCTTGGTGACGGGGAAGACGCCCGTGATCTTGGCTGCCACCTTCACCAGCAGCATCACCAGAAATGCACCTGGAGCCGCCAGCAGCGCAGGCACCGAGACGAACGCTCCGGCGCGGATGAAATAGAACGGCGTCAACAGTCCGAAAGTCAGCGTGCGCAAGCGCCGCACGAGAACGTGGTCCTTTCCCACCGTCCCCGCCAGGACCATGCCCATGACATAGGCCGGCAGCACCGCCTCGCTGTCCGCCCAGGTCGCAAGGGCGCCCATGCCAAACAGGCACAGCAACAGGTATTTGGCCTCGAGTTCCGACGGCCTGCCGCCGTAGCGTTTGAAGAAGCGCGGCGTGAGCCAGGGCAGCACGAACGCGAGCACGAGCATCGCGCCCACGAACAGCAGCGTTTTCAAGGTGAACGGCGCGAAGATGAGGCCGAGGCCGACCACGGTGCCCAGGTCGGTGATGAAACACGCGGCCAGCACCGTTTTGCCGTAATCGGTTGCGTTAAAACCGAACTCGAGCATTACGGCATAGACGACCGCGACCGAAGTGGTCGACATTGCGATGCCTGCAAGCCAGCTCGGCAGCGGCTCCCAGCCGAGCAGGTAGCGCGCGGCGGCGCTGCAGCCCAGGAAAGGGAGCAGGAAGCTCACCGATCCGACCGCGACCGCCTCCTTCCAATTTCGCCGGAACACCACCGGATCGAGCTCGGCGCCGGCGAGAAAAGTGAGGACAATGGCGCCGGTCCCGGAAAGAAACTTGATCCAGGTCTGGTCCGCGCCGAGGACCGAGGTGCCGACCAGCGCGCCAATAAGAAGCTGCGCGATGGTACCCACCACGATTTCGGACAAAGCTGTCGCCACCCGCAACCAGATGGATACCAAGGCGGCCACCAGTGCCAACCCCAGCCACAGCGCTGCCAATGCCCAGATCTCGGTCACTGCGACCTCCTTTCAGCGCACTGTTATTGTTAAATACTGCAGGAGGACAAGCGGCGAGGCAGGAAAAGATGCGCGCCTACGCAGCCGCCATCGCTCCGGCGGTCAGGTAGGCATCATTAGCCTTGCGGCGGTTAGAGGAGGAATGCCATCCCCTTGTGACTGGAATCATCATACTGCAAAATCGTTGCGGCGGGTAGCCGCGCCTATTTTACTGCCGCGCCTATTTTACCTGCGGCTCGCTCCAGCGCTCCGCCGCCTGATCGTCCGCAACGCGCGCCTCGACCCAGCGCGCGCCCTGCGCAGTCTGCTCTTTTTTCCAGAACGGCGCCTGGGTCTTGAGGTAGTCCATGATGAATTCGCACGCGGCGAAGGCTGCGCCGCGGTGCGCGCCGGTCACCACCACCAGCACGATCTGGTCCAGCGGCTTCAACTCGCCGACGCGGTGGATCACCAGCGCATCGACGATGTCCCAACGGCCTTTCGCCTCGGCGACGATGCCCGCCAGCGCCTTTTCGGTCATGCCTGGATAGTGCTCCAGCGTCATGCCGGCGACCGCGTTGCCCTCGTTTACGTCGCGCACCAGGCCGATGAAACTGGCGATGGCGCCGATGCCGGGATCGGCGCGCCGAAACGCGGCAATCTCCGCGCCGATATCGAAATCTTCCCGTTGCACCCGCACCGCCATATCAACCCCCGGTCACCGGCGGGAAGAACGCGACCTCATCGCCCGCCTTCACCGGCGTATCGTCGCGCGCGAGATCCTGGTTGACCGAAACGCGCACCGCCTTGCCCTGGCCGAGCGCCGTGGCCGAGGCCCCGCCGCGCGCGACCAGCCGCGCGCGCAGGCTGTTCACGTCGCAGGCTTCGCCAGGCAGTTCGAACATCTCCCCGGCTATACCCATGTCCTCGCGCAGCCTGGCAAAGTAGAGAATCCTGATGCTCACTGGAACAACTCCGAGAAAGGAAGAAATTTCACCATGTCGCCGCGCCGGATCATCTGCCTGGCAGGATTGTCGATGAAGCCGTCGCCCCATACTACCGATGTCAGCACCGCCGAACTCTGGTTGGTGTACAGGTCGAGCCCGCCGGCTGCATTCAATCTTACCCGCAGGAATTCGCGCCGAATATCGGGCTTTGCCCAATCGAAGTCGGCGCGCAGCGGGTAGGCTAGCGGCTCTACCCGGGCAACGCCCTGGCAGCGCAGGATGAACGGCCGCACGAAAACCAGGAAGGTCACGAAGCTCGACACGGGGTTGCCGGGCAGGCCGATGAAATGCGCTTTGCGCCCTGTTCCCGCATGGACCTCGCCGAATGCCAGCGGCTTGCCCGGCTTGACCGCGATTTTCCACATGCTGAGGCGGCCCTCCGCCTCGACCGCGGGCTTGATGTGGTCTTCCTCGCCCACCGACACGCCGCCCGAGGTGACAATCAGGTCGTTGCCGGCCGCGGCCTGGCGCAGCACCGCGCGCGTCTGCTCCAGCCGGTCGGGCACGATGCCGTAGTCGGTGACCTCGCAGCCGAACAGTTGCAGCAGTCCGTTCAGGGTGTAGCGGTTGGAGTTGTAGATGCGCCCCGGCGGCAGCGGCTCGCCCGGCATCACCAGTTCGTCGCCGGTGAAGAACACCGCAACCTTGAGCCGGCGATACAGCGGCAGCGCCGCAATCCCGACCGAGGCGGCAAGGCCGGTATCCTGCGGCCGCAGCTTCATCCCGGCTGACAGAATTTCGCTGCCGGCGCGGATGTCCTCGCCCACGCGCCGCACCCATTCGCCCGCTTGCGGCCGGTGGTTCACGATGACCGCATCGCCGTCCTGTGCGCACTGCTCCTGCATCACCACCGCATCGGCACCCGGCGGAATCGGCGCGCCGGTGAATATGCGCGCCGCGGTTCCGCGCGCGAGCGGCTGCGGCATGCTGCCTGCCGCTATGCGTTGCGACACCGGCAGGCGCGCCTCGCCCGAGTCGCAATCCGCGGCATGGACCGCATAACCGTCCATGGAAGTGTTGTCCATCGACGGCACGCTGAAGGTAGAACGTTGCGCTCGCGCCAGCACTCGGCCGGTGGCGGCGAGTGTCGCCGCCTGCTCCGTCCCTGCGACGGGTCTCGCGCCCTCGAGCAGGAAGGCGAGCGCCTCGTCGACGGAAAGCATGCTTGGCTTCATCGATTCAGCTCCAGGGCGTCGAGCACGAACGCGGCTATCGCGTCGTAGTCCTCGAGGCCAAACTGCGGCAAGCGGGATTGAACGGGCGTGTCGGTGGCCACCGCCACGATGTGCTGGTCCTCGGGATACAGCAACGGTTTCCCGTTGGCCGCGCGAAAGATCTCCAGCTTGGGCAAGGCGTAGTACTTGTAGCCCTCGATCAGGAGCAAGTCGCAGGGCGACATGCGCGCGATCTGCTCCTCCAGCGTCGCTTCAGGCTCGCCGCCCATCTCGTGCATCAATGCCCAGCGCTCGCCCGAGGTGACCAGCACCTCGCTGCAGCCGGCCGCGCGATGGCGGAAGGAATCCTTGCCCGGGTGATCCACGTCGAAGCGGTGGTGTGCGTGCTTGATCAGCGACACCTTGAGGCCGGCACGCACGAAACGCGGAATCACCTGTTCAATCAGGGTGGTTTTGCCGCTACCGGACCAGCCGGCAAAGCCGAATATCTTCATCTGCTCGTGGCGCTCGGCCCGGGTGGGGAGCTGTGGTTGTCGAACTGGTAATTTTAGCAGTATTCCACTGCCAGGCCGGGCTCTTGCACTTGAAAACGTTGCAGCATGATCGCAATGGCATTCTGATCCGAGGAATATGAAAGGGGCGTGCCCCTAGGTGCAACAGGGTCTCAGGCTACCGGCACCAGCTTGCCGTCTTCCAGATGAAAGCGCCGCACTCCCGGAAGCTCGATGATCTCGCGGTCGTGGCAGGCGATCAGGACGCTCACGCCTTCGGCGCACAAGCGCGCCAGCAGTTCGATCGTCCGGCGGCGGCCGGCGGCATCCAGATTGGCGGTCGGCTCGTCGAGCAGCAGCAGTTGCGGCGCCAGCACCTTGGCGCGCGCCAGCGCGACGCGCTGCTTTTCGCCGCCGGAGAGCTTTTGCGGCGGAACCGCAACAACTTCCCGCACGCCGGCCCAGTCGATTGCGTCCTCCACCTTGTGCAGCCAGCGCTCGCGCGCTTCGCCGCGCGCCTTCAGGCCATACGCGATGTTCCCCGCGACGCTGGTATGAAACAGGTAGGGGTGCTGGTGCACGTACACCGCGCGCAGCCGCCAGCCGTCCGGATAGCGCGGCAGCAGCGCCTGCTCGCCCTGAAACCGCAGCACGCCTGCGTCGGCCGCGTCGAGTCCGGACAGAATACGCAGCAAGGTGGTCTTGCCGCTGCCGTTGTCGCCCGACAGCACATAGCCCTGTCCGCGCTCCAGGTTCAAGGCGATTCCATCCAGTACGCGGCGCCCGCCCAATCTCCGCACTATCCCTTCGGCCTCGAACAGGGTCTGGCTCATTTCAAACCGCCTTGACCCTGCAGCAGCGCCATCACCACGTTGATGCCGACAGCGAGCGCCATCAGGACCATGCCCAATGCGATACCCTGTGCGAAGTCGCCTTTGCTCGTCTCCAGCGCGATGGCGGTGGGCATGTTGCGCGTGAGTCCGGCAATATTGCCGCCGACCATGATGGCGCAGCCGACTTCGGAGACCACCCGGCCAAAAGCGTTCACTACCGCGGCGATGATGCCGAAACGCACCTCCCGCAAGGTGGTACGCGCCGCCCGCATGCGGCTCGCGCCCAGGCTGCGGGCGGTTTCGTACACGCGCGGGTCGGCCCCCTGCACCGCCGAAACGGTAAACACCACCAGTATCGGAAAGGCGATCGCCATGTAGCCGATCACGATCGCCGTAGGCGAAAACAGCAGTTCGAACGAGCCCAGCGGTCCGCGCCGCGACAGCAGCAGGTAGATGACCAGCCCGATGACCACGGTGGGAAACGACAGGAACGCCTGCACCAGCACGACCAGGGCGCGCTGGCCGGGAAAGCGCCGCTTGGCCAGCAGGAAACCGAGCGCAATCGACGGCGGCGAGACCAGGGCGATCGCGGCGAGCGAAAGCCACAGCGACAGCCAGATGATCTGCAGCAACTCCGGATCGCCCCGCAACAACAGGGCAAAGGCTTCGCGCGTGGGTTCGAGCAGGTCCATCGTGTTCCGGTATCTGGAGCGGCCGCCGCGCGGTACGCGCAGGCCGCGAAGCTGGCCCCAGCCCTACTTCTTGTAACTGGGAAAGAACAACTGCGCGCCGGTCGGTTTGAACGACGCGATCTCGGATTGCCCTTCGGCCGAGGTGATCCACTCGGTGAAATCCATCGCGCCGGCGTAGTTCACGCCGGGGTAACGTTTCGGATTCACCGCGATCACGCCGTACGGGTTGAACATCTTCGCATCGCCTTCGACCAGCACCTCGAGCCCGGTGCGATCCTTGTAGGTGGCATAGGTGGCGCGGTCGGTCAGCGTATAGCCGCCCTTCTCCCCGGTGACGGTGAGCGTTTGTCCCATGCCCTGCCCGATGGCGAAATAGGCCGGCCCCTTGGGGTCGATGCCAGCCGCCTTCCAGTATCCCAGCTCCATCTTGTTGGTACCGGAATCGTCGCCGCGCGAAATGAACGGCGCGCCGCCCGTCTTGATCTGCTTCATCGCGGCGAGCACGTCCTTCATTCCGCGCAAGCGCGCCGGGTCGCTCTTCGGGCCCACCAGGATGAAATCGTTGTACATCACGTCGCGCCGATTCACCCCGAAGCCTTTGGCGACGAATTCGTCCTCGGCCTTGCGCGCATGCACCAGCACCACGTCCGCGTCGCCGTTTTCCCCCAGCTTCAGCGCCGCGCCGGTGCCGACCGCGACCACATGCACCTTGCAGCCGCACTTCGATTCGTACTTCGGCAACAGCACCTTGAGCAAGCCGGAATTGTCGGTGCTGGTGGTCGTGGCCATGCGTATGTCCCTCGCCGCCATCGCTGCCGGGGCAAGCGGCCCAAGCGCGCCAAGGGCGAACAACGTGATCAGGATTCTTTTCATTGCGGGTCTCCTCGAATTGGATTTGAACCATACGCGCCGCGCCAGCGCCGCTGCCGGCGCGCCGGTGCGCGCACCTGCCTTATGCATGCTATAACCGGTTTTTGTGTAATCATATTAGGGGATATTGAACTTATTCCATATAGGTTATTATTTGCATAATGGTACAGATCAAACTGGAAACTTCGTGGCAGCTTGGCGCGAGTAAGGCCGAGGCGGTCGAAGCGGCGCTGTTTCCGCTGCTGCACGCCATCCACGAATCCGGCTCCCTCGCTCAGGCGGCGCGCGCGCTCGGCCTGTCCTACAGGCACACCTGGGGCCTGCTCGGCAAATGGGAGCGGCAGATCGGCCAGCCCCTGGCGCACCTGCAGCAAGGCCGGGGAGCGAGCCTCAGCCCGTTTGCGCAGAAGCTGTTGTGGGCGGAGCAGCGGGCGCGCGAGCGGCTGGCGCCCGCGATGGAGCGCGTGGCCGCCGAACTGCAGCAGGAACTCGGACGGGTGGAGACGGCGCGGCCGGATCAGTTGCTCATACACGCGAGCCACGACATGGCGCTGGCCCGGCTGCGCGACACCTTGGCCAGGCGCGGCCGGCTGCACCTCGAACTGCAGTTTCACGGCAGCCTGGAGAGCCTCCAGTCCTTGTCCCGCGGACGCTGCGACCTGGCCGGGTTTCACGTTCCCGCACCCGGGCCGGGGGTTCAGTTGGAGCCCGCATTTGCACGCCTGCTCAAGCCGCGCACGCACAGCCTGATTGGCTTCGCCGTGCGCGAGCAGGGATTGATGCTGGCGCGGGGCAACCCCAAACGCATCCGCAAGTTCGACGACCTGACACGCGGCGGCGTGCGCTTCATCAATCGCCAGCCGGGCTCCGGCACCCGCATCGCGTTCGACCGGCTGCTCGAGCGCGAACATATCGAGCGCAAACGCATCCGCGGCTACCAGCAGGAGGAATTCACCCACCTTGCCGTCGCCGCCACGATTGCCGGCGGCATGGCTGATGCCGGCTTCGGCATCCGCGCGGCGGCGGTTCAATACGGCCTGGATTTCGTCCTGATTGAGCGCGAGCGTTATCTGCTCGCCTGCCACAGCGACCGGCTGCATGATCCCCTGCTACAGGAGTTGCTTGCGGTGTTGCGCGGTCGGGCCTTTCATTCCCTGCTGGCCGCATTGCCCGGATACGAACCGGCCATCGCCGGAAAAATCCTCGGCACCGCTCTGGCGTCGGGCTGAACCTGGCGGCTCAGCCCGGCCGCGCGGGCGTCTGCGCCGCCCGCTCCGCCACAACTTCCGCATGCGGCATCAGGTGAATGCCCGAAGCGAGCAGCGTCACCTTGACCAGATCGCCCACGGCAAGGCTGTTGCGGCGCGCATGGTGCGTCACCATACTCATCGCCAGCGGCACCCCGGCAGGCGCGCCGATCTGCAGGGTGATGCTGGTACTCTCCCCCAGCGGGACGTACTCGCGGATCGCGCCGCTGACCGGATTCTCGCTCTCGCCGGCGGAAGGACGATCGCGCCGGTGCAAGATCACGCATTCCGGCGGGATCATCCACGCCACCCGGTCGCCGACGCCGAACGCCGGCGCGTACGCCACCTCGAGCGTGTAATCGAGCCAGGCCAACAGCGTCTTGCCCTGTTCCGGACGCTGCGCCAGAACCCGGCCCTCGAACAGGTTGTTCTGATCGAGCAGCCGCGCCACCTGCGCCGAAGCCGGCTGCGCCATCACTTGCGCCGACGGCCCGTCCTGCAGGGTCTCGCCGCGCGACAGGATCACCATGCGGTCGGCGAGCACGCGGGCCTCGTCCAGATCGTGCGTGACCAGGATGATGGGCACGCGGATACGCGTCCGCAGCTGCGCCAGTTCACGCTGCAGGCGCCGGCGAGTGACGCGATCGACCGCGGCGAACGGCTCGTCCAGCAGCAGCACCGCCGGATCGCGCGCCAGTGCCCGCGCCAGCGCGACGCGCTGCTGCTGGCCGCCGGAGAGCTGACGCGGATAGCGCCCTTCGAGGCCGGACAGATGCACCAGTTGCAGCAGATCGCGCGCCCTGCCCGCGCGCTCGCCTTCGGGAACGTGCGCCATCGCCGCCACCACGTTCTTGTGCGCACTCAGATGGGGAAACAGCGCGTAATGCTGAAACACGATGCCGACCAAGCGCTGCTGCGGCGCCAAGTCGATCCCTCTGGCGGTGTCCAGCCAGACCTCGCCGGCACAACTGACCACCCCCTCGCCGGGATGGGTCAGACCGGCAATGCAGCGCAGGATCGTGGTCTTGCCGCTGCCCGAGGGGCCCACCAGCGCGACCAGTTCTCCGCCTGCGCAAACGAGCCGCGCCGCGAGAGGGATCGGCGCCGCCTGGTGCAGGCTGACCTGCAATCCTGCCTGGTCACCCACGCCGCCGCCCGATGCGATTGGCAAACATATACACCACGCCGATCGCCACCAGCGAGAAGGCGAGCAGCAGGCTGGACATTGTCGCTGCGCCGCGCTCGTCAAACGCCTGCACCCGGTCGTAGATGGCGATCGCGATCGTCTGCGTCTCTCCCGGGATGTTGCCTCCCATCATGAGCACCACGCCGAACTCCCCCATCGTGTGCGCGAAAGTGAGCACCAGCGCCGAAACGATGCCCGGCCAGGCGAGCGGAAACTCGATCGTGCAGAAGGTGCGCCAGTGCGACATGCCGCTGCACCAGGCTGCCTCGCGCACCTCATCCGGAATGGCCTGAAAAGCGCGCTGCATCGGCTGTACCGCGAACGGAATGTTGAACAGTATCGAGGCCAGCAACAGGCCTTCGAAGCTGAACGCGAGCGGACGGCCGAACGCGCTCTGCCAGGCCTGGCCGATGGGAGAGGCGCCGCCGAAGACCGACAGCAGGTAATAGCCGAGCACCGTCGGCGGCAGCACCAGCGGCAAAGCCACTGCGGCTTCCACCCACGCGCGCCCGGGGAATTCCCGCCAGGCGATCTGCCGCGCCACGACTATGCCGAGCGGCAACAGCCAGACGACGGTCCAGGCCGAGAGTTTGAGCGACAGAAGCAGTGCCGGCCAGTCCACGCGGAGCTAATGTCCCGTGGCTGGCAGCGTAAAGCCGTACTTCTCGAACAAGGTCCGCGCCGGCGCCGACTGTGCAAAGGCGTAGAACAGTCGCGCCGTGTCCCCCGCCCCGTTCAGCAACACCATGCGCTGCCGCAATGGATCGTGCCAGTCGGCCGGTACCAGGACATGCGTTCCCGCTTTCGCCATGCGCGCGGAGATGACGAGCGAATAGGCGAGGAGGCCGGTCTCGGCTGAACCCGACGCCGCGAACTGCGCCGCCTGGGAGATGTTCTCGCCCATGACCAAATGACCCTGCGCCTTTTGCCACAAACCCTTCTTCATCAGAACCGCACGCGCGGCGCGGCCGTAGGGCGCGTGCTCTGGATTGGCAATGGCGATCTTTCTCAGCCGGCCATCTTCCAGCGCGGCGGCGACATCGTTCAGTTGCGCATCCGCCCTGACCGGCGATCCGTTCGGAACAAACAGCGCAAGCCGGCCGACCGCGTAAAGAGCGCCGCGGTCAAGCGTGAGCCTGCGCTCGTCCAGGTCCCGCACGTACGCCTCGTCGGCGGAGAAGAACAGCTCGAACGGCGCCCCCTGCATGATCTGCCGCACGAAGTTGCCGGATGATCCGAACGTCAGCTTGACCGAGCGTCCGCTCGAGCGCGTGAATGCGGCGGCGACCTCGGTGAGGGCATATTGCAGATCGGAGGCTGCGGCAACCACCGGGACTGCGGCCGCCCAAACGATCGGCGCCGTCGCGAACAAGGCGGCGAGCGGGATTGCGACGAATCTTGCGAGAGCGCGAAAAATCTGGCACCTCCATCACGAAACCCTGCGCTATATCTATATGTCTATAGCGGAGCCGATTCTAGTCGAGTGCATGCAATCAGGCAACGACAAGCCCGTCTTGCGCGCCAAAGCGGCTTGCGGCGCGGCGGGATTGGTTTACACTTTGCTGCTTTGACAGAATCGACAGGAGGAAAAATGGCAGCCTATCTTGTGGTCGACATCGACGTGACCAATCCGGCGCGGTTCGAGGAATACAAGAAACTGGCACCGGCGGCAATCGCCAAGTACGGCGGGCGCTACCTCATCCGCGGCGGCGCTTACGAGGCAATCGAAGGCGATTGGAAACCGCAGCGGCTGACGCTGGTGGAATTCGAATCAATGGAGAAAGCAAAAGCCTTCTACAACTCGCCCGAATATCGGGCGGCGATCAAGGTGCGCACAGGAGCAGCGAAAATGAAGATGCTGCTGGTGCAGGGAATATAAGAGCTTCAAGCGAATGACACAGGGGCGCCGCAGCGCCCCTCGGTCGATTGCGTCGTCGGACTATTTCTTGGTCGCTGCCGCCGCCGGCTTGGCGCCCTTGGCCGCAGGCGCAGCCTTGCCGCCCTTGCCCTGGCCCTTCTTGTAGCGATCTGCCACCCGGTCCTGGGACTTCGCCAGCAGCTCTGCGTCTTTCTTTGCTGCATCGGCGGCCTTCGCCTTGGTTTCCTCGGCCTTCGCCTTGGCCGCATCGTCCATCGGCGCAACGGGTATCTTGGCCTGAGCCAGCCCTGCGCTCAATGCAAAAGCCAGTGCCCCCACGGCAAGCAGTTCTCCGGTTTTCATATGCGCCTCCTCATTGTTGGGTCTGCGGTGCGGGCGTCGCGTCGGCCCCGGCGCGGCCGACGGCAGCGCTCTCTTGCCGGCCTTGACGTCGTCGTACCAGTATTGCGCGTGTTCGCGCGCCCAGGTTTCGTCCACATAGCCGTTACGCATCCCCTCGTAGGCGCCGGTCGTTCCCACGGTGCCCAGATAGATATGCGTAAGCGACCAGGTGATGAACAGGATCGCGGCGATGACATGCACGATGTTGGCAAGCATCATCAGCGAGCGCGACTGATCGAAGTTGGGGAAATCCAGCACCAGGCCGCTTGCGCTCGCGACGATGCCGAAGCCGATCACTCCGCCCCAAAACCAGATTTTCTCCCCGGCATTGAAGCGGCCCGTGGGCACGACTTCCCCGGAGAACACGCCTCCGACCTTGGCGAGCCAGGTGATATCGTAGGCGCGCGGAAAATTATCGCGGATGAACGTCACCACGAACACCACGATGCTGAACATGAAAACCGGCCCGATGAAGTTGTGCAGGAATTTTCCCAGCTCCGCCAGCCAACTGAACAGCGTGTGGCCGATCAACGGCAACAGCACGTACTTGCCGAACAGAATGACCAGGCCGGTGGCGGCGAGAACGCAAAAGCTGATGGCCATGGTCCAGTGCGCGATGCGCTCGAAACTGGAGAAGCGCTCGATCATTTTGCCGCTGGGCGGACTGTGCAGCCCGATCGGCCCGCGCAGCTTGTAGAGCAGGCCAAGCGCGATCAGCGTCAGGACCACCCACCAGCCGCCGTAGAGAGTGATCGGGCCGTTCCTGAGCTTGCGCCAGGTCTCGCCTTCGGTCTGGATCAGAACGCCGGTCTCACGGCCCTTGACCGCGGTGTACTCCTCCTTGCCGGAACGCACTTCGCGCCACACCGGGGCGTTGTTGCCCGGCTGCACCTGTTGGCGTTGCGCCTGGGTTTCCTGCGCTCGGCTTTCCTGCGCCTGGGCGTAAGCCGTCCCGCCGAACAACGGCAGCAGCAGCATCAGCCCCAGGAAGAAATGCCGCATGCCTGAAAAAGTGGCTCGCATGATTCCTCCTTATTCAACGCGCGCGTATTCGTTCTGGTTCTGGTTGCGCGACCTGAGGGCGGCCTCCCAGCTGCTCTTGTCGCCCTTGGTCCACTTGGAAGTGGTGTAAAGGCCGGCGCCGGGGTCGTTCTCCCACGGCCTGGTATCGGGCTTGCCCTGGTACTTGCCCTGCTGGTACACGATCACCTGCTCATTTTCGCCGCAGCCGGCGAGCGCGGCCACGGCGACGAGAGCGGCACCGGCAAATACGAGCTTGCGTGCGCTGATCATGATTTGGCTCCTTTGGGTGCCTGCTGCCGCGGATTGTCGGGCTTGCCGTAGGCGGTGCCCCAGCCCCACACTTCAGCGCCCTTGCCGCGCTTCAGCGCGCGGGCGCGGAAAATGTCGGCGATGACGTCGCCGTCGCCGCCCAGGAGCGCCTTGGTCGAACACATCTCGGCACAGGCGGGAAGCTTGCCCTGCGCCAGGCGGTTGGAACCGTACTTGGCGAACTCTTCCTTGGAATTGTCCTTCTCCGGGCCGCCGGCGCAGAACGTGCACTTATCCATCTTGCCGCGCATGCCGAAGGCGCCCGCCTGCGGGAACTGGGGCGCGCCGAACGGACAGGCATAGAAGCAGTAGCCGCAGCCGATGCACAGGTCCTTGTCGTGCAGCACCACGCCTTCCTCGGTGCGGTAGAAGACGTCCACCGGGCACACCGCCATGCACGGCGCGTCCGAGCAATGCATGCACGCGACCGAGATCGACTTCTCCCCCGGCACGCCGTCGTTGAGGGTGACCACGCGGCGGCGGTTCACGCCCCAGGGCACCTCGTTCTCCTGCTTGCAGGCAGTCACGCAGCCATTACATTCGATGCAGCGTTCGGCATCACAAAGGAATTTCATTCTGGCCATGATGGTCTCCTCTTATCCTTGAAATCGCTCGATCTGGCACAGGGTAGTCTTGGTTTCCTGCATCATGGTCACCGAGTCATAGCCGTAAGTGGTGGCGGTGTTCACCGCCTCGCCGCGCACAATCGGCGCCGCCCCGTCGGGGTAGTAGGCAAGCATGTCCTTGCCCATCCACCAGCCGGAGAAGTGGAACGGCAGGAACACCGTGTCCGCGCCGACGCGCTCCGTCACCATGGCCTTGACCTTGAGTTGCGCCCCGGTCGGCGTTTTCACCCACACGTACTCGCCGGAGCGAATGCCGCGGTCGTTGGCCGACTTGGGATTGATCTCGACGAACATGTCCTGCTGCAGTTCCGCCAGCCACGGGTTGGAGCGGGTTTCCTCCCCGCCTCCCTCAAACTCGGTCAGGCGGCCGCTGGTCATGATCAGCGGGAACTCCTTGGAGATGTTCTTGTTCTTTTCCTGCACCGACTTGAACAGCGTCGGCAGCCTCCAGAACGCTTTCTTGTCGTCATGAGTGGGGTATTTCTCCACCATGTCCGGCCGCGGCGAATACAGCGGCTCGCGGTGCAGCGGCACGCCGTCGGGGAAATTCCACACCACCGCGCGCGCCTTGGCGTTGCCGAAGGGGTGGCAGCCATGCACCTTCAGCACCACGCGCTGGATACCGCCGGAGAGGTCAGTCTTCCAGTTCTTGCCCTCTGCCGCCACCTTCTCCGCCTCGGTCAGGTCATCCCACCAGCCCAGTTTCTTCAGCAGCACATGGTCGAATTCAGGATAGCCGGTAGTCAGCTCCGCGCCCTTGGAGTGGGAGCCGTCCTCGGCGAGCAGGTTGACGCCGTCCTTTTCCACGCCGAAGTTGGCGCGGAAGTTGCCGCCGCCGTCCATCACGTGGCGCTCGGTCATGTACAGGTTGGGCGAGCCCGGATGCTTCATCTCCGGCGTGCCATAGCAGGGCCAAGGCAGGCCGAAATAATCGCCGTCGCACGGTCCGCCCTTGGCGCGCAGCGTCTTCACGTCGAAAGTCTGCATGTGCTTCATGTGCAGCTTCAGCCGCTCCGGGCTCTGGCCGGTGTAGCCGATGGTCCAGGTGCCGCGGTTGAATTCGCGCGTGATGTCCTCGATTACCGGCTCGTCTTTCACCACCTGAATGTTCTGCTTGCCGTCTTTCTTGCCTACCAACTGGTCGGCGAAGCCCAATTTCTTCGCCAACAGATACATGACGGTCTGGTCGGGCTTGCATTCGAACACCGGCTCGATCACCTTCTCCCGCCACTGGAGCGAGCGGTTGGAGGCAGTGACACTGCCCGAGGTCTCGAACTGGGTCGCCGCCGGCAACAGATAGACGCCGTCTTTCCTGACCATTGCCGCCATCGCCGCGGTGGCCGACGGATACGGATCGATCACCACCAGCAGGTCGAGCTTTTTCATCGCCTCGACCATTTCCTTGCCGCGCGACTGGCTGTTGGGCGCATGGCCCCAGAAGAGCACCGCGCGCAAGTTCGAATCCTGGTCGATCAGCTCGTTCTTCTCGGTCACCCCGTCGATCCAGCGCGATACCGTGATGCCTGGCTTGTTCATCATGCCGGCGGCGTACTGTTTCTTCAGCCATTCCAGATCGACATTCCAGACCTTGGCCCAGTGCGCGAAGGCGCCCGGGATGATGCCGTAATAGCCCGGCAGCGAATCCGGGTTCGGGCCAATGTCGGTCGCGCCCTGCACGTTGTCGTGGCCGCGGAAAATGTTGGCGCCACCGCCCATCTTGCCGATATTGCCCAGGGCGAGTTGGAAAATGCAGAAAGCGCGCACCATGGCGTTGCCGATGGTGTGCTGGGTCTGCCCCATGCACCAGACGATGCTGGAAGGCCGGTTCTTGGCCATGGTCTCGGCGATCTTGTAGCAGTCCTGCTCGGAGACGCCGCACACCTCCTGCACCCGCTCGGGCGTCCACTTCATCACCTCTTCCTTGACCTTCTCCATGCCATAGACGCGGTCGTGGATGTACTGCTTGTCCTCCCAGCCGTTCTTGAACACATGGTAGAGCACGCCGTAGATGACCGGGATATCGGTGCCGGAACGGATGCGCACAAAATGGTCGGCCTTGGCCGCGGTGCGGGTAAAACGCGGATCGGCGACAATGATCTTGCAGCCGGTCTCCTTCGCATGCAGCACGTGCAGCATCGACACCGGGTGCGCCTCGGCCGCGTTCGAACCCATGAACCAGATCGCTTTCGCGTTCTGCATGTCGTTATAGGAGTTGGTCATCGCGCCGTAACCCCAGGTGTTGGCGACGCCCGCGACCGTGGTCGAGTGGCAGATGCGCGCCTGGTGGTCGGTGTTGTTGGTGCCGAACAGGCGCACGAACTTGCACATCAGGTAGGCCTGCTCGTTGTTGTGCTTGCTCGATCCGACCCAGTAGGTGGCGTCCGGGCCGCTCTCCTTCCTGATCGCGAGCAGCTTGTCGCCGACCTCATTGATCGCCTGCTCCCAGGTGATGCGCTTGTACTTGCCGTTCTCCAGCTTCATCGGATATTTCAGGCGGTGCGAATGCTCGGTCATGCCGTGCTCGCGCACCGCGGCGCCCTTGGCGCAGTGCGCGCCGAGATTGAGCGGCGAGTCGAATACCGGCTCCTGCCGCACCCACACGCCGTTCTGCACCACCGCGTCGATGGCACAGCCGACGGAGCAGTGGGTGCAGACGGTGCGCTTGATTTCGGTCTTGCCACCGGCGGACTTGTCGTCGGCAGCCTCGGCACGGCCGATCAGCTTGAACGGCAATTGGCCGGCCAGGGTCGCGAACGAGGCGCTCGCGCCCACCGCCACGCCGGAGCGCTTGAGGAACGCGCGGCGGTCGATGGTCTTGGCCAGCATGCCGGCCAGGCCTCTGGCCAGGCGGCTTTGCGCCGAGGGCGCAGTTGCGGATTTCCGTGTGAGTAACATGGCGCCCCCTCAGACTTTGGTGGTTCTGTAGTAATTGCGGATGTGCTCGGAGGCGTGATAGCCCCTGGTTTTTTTCTTGTCCTCCGCGCTTGCCTCAGGCGCAGCTTGCGGCACGGTCTTCGCCACAATGGCGGCCGCGCTTGCCGCGCCGCCGGCGCCGATCGCAAACAGGAAATTTCTGCGGCTCAGTTTGGTCTTGCCCTGACTCATGTTCGTCTCCTCGCAAATGACCGCTGCCGATGGTCAAATCATCTCGAAAGAATCGGCTTCCACATCCAGAAACGCCTTGGTGAAAACCGCCACATGTTTGTAAAAATCCGTGTTCGGCGAAACCATCACCGCGGCACAAAACCCCGCATACCAGGGAACAACATACTCCAAAAAGAAGACCTTTTGTTCTTGCACTGCAACATCGCCGGATCCCGCTGCAATCAGGTGGCGCATGACCTCGCACAGGGCGGAAAAATGGTCTTCGTACTCGGCCGCGGACTGGGTTTTCACCAGGCCCATTTCGGTCAAGGTATCGCGCAGCCGCACCAGCACCCGTTCCTGCATGGATTGCGCAAGGTAGTGAGAGGCATACGGGGTGATCTCGGCCTTGCCCGTGCCGACGAACACGCTATCGTATTCCTCCCGCGCCGCCTCCGCATCCATCGCCGCCGCGGCCGCGCCCAGCGCTCTCCAGGCCGCGGCCAAAGGAGCGGTTTCGTCTTCGCCGGCGATTTCATCGGCGCCGGCGATGGCGGCGAGCAAGTGCGCGTCCGGTCCGGCGTAGAACAGGCGCGCGATCAGCGCGTAGAGATCGGCGCGCGCCTGATCCTCCTCGAACACGGGCTGCGTGATGTTCAGCGGGGTGGACTGGCCGTTCATGATCGGATGCCGAAGATGGTCTGCTCGTTCTTGTTTTCCATCATGTCGATCACGCGGCAATCGGCGCACATCCGCAGCCGCTTCAGCCCGCCGCCGGAAAACATCGAGTGCGTGCCCAGCTTGCCCAGCATGTTGTCTATCATCTGCTGGTTGCCGAAAGGCTTGCCGCAGCGCACGCAGTTGAACGGAACCGCTTCGTGCAACACCTGTTCCGCCTTGGCCCGGGGGCTAAGCAGCAACCGCGGCGCGAGCGTGACCGCCTTTTCGGGGCAGGTGCTGACGCACAGGCCGCACTGCACGCAATTGCGCTCGATGAATTTGAGCAAAGGCTGATCGCGGCCATCGACCAGGGCCGAGGCCGGACAGGCGCCGACGCAGGCCATGCACAGGGTGCAGGTGTCGCGGTTGACCTTGACCCGGCCCCAGGGTGCGCCCGGTTCCAGCGCGATCTCCTCCTGCGGCGCGGGGGCAAACCTGGCCAGATGCTCGAGCGCGAATTCCAGGGTGCTGCGCTTGTCCGCGCTCAGGTTGAAACTCGCCGGATCGGCGGCCGTCCGCGCCGGCGCCAGCGCCCAGACCTCGCGCTCCAGCACGGCCGCGTCTTCGGTGGCGAGCAGCTTGAGATGCATGCCGGCATAGCCCAGCGCGCTGACGATGGTCTGGGCATGGCGCATTTGCTGTTCCACGGCCGGGCCGTATTCATCGGCCTCCTGCCCGCACGCAAGCAGCACGACCTGGCTCGCGCCGTAGGCGAGCGCGCCGAGCAGCGTATCCATGCCGAGCGCGGCGACGCTATGGACCTCCAGCGGAATCACCCGCGCCGGCAGGCCGCCGCTTTTCCCCGGCTGCGCGCGGCGGCCGAGCTTTGCAATCAGATCCCCGCTCGCGGCTCCATTGTGAAACAGAATGCAGGCCTCTTTTCCGCCGGCCTCGCGATAGGTGCGGAGCAAAGTCTTGAGCCGCCGCCCCAAATCGGGCACGCGCGGATAAACATGGGTCATCGCGCCCGAAGGACAGACGGTGGCGCAGCCGCCGCAGCCCATGCACAACTGCGGTTCGACCTTGACCTGATCGCCATCGGCCGAAATCGCGCCGGTGGAACAAGTATCGATGCAATTGTTGCAGCCTGCTTTGGCCGAGCGGCTGTGCGCGCAGGTTCTGGCGTCATAGGCGAAGAACTTCGGCTTCTCGAACTCGCCCACCAGTTGCGCCAACTGCGCAGCGGCGAGGGCCTGCGCCAGCGGATCGCGTCCCGGGGCGAGATAGCCTTGCGGCGGCTGCTTCAACTTGATCGCGGGCTCGGCGCCGAGGTCGAGCACCAGATCGAAACGTTCGCTGCGCGCGCTCTCGGCGCGTTCGAAATCGATGGCGCCGATGTCGCCGCAGGCTTTGACGCAGGCGCGATGCGACTTGCATTTGGCCGGATCGATCTGATAACTGAAATCGATGGCCTGCTCCGGGCAGGCGCGAATACAGGCATTGCAGCGCGTGCAGACTTCCAGGTCGATCGGATTGGCCTGCTCCCAGGCGACCTCGAACGCGCCAAGATAACCGCTGACCGATTCCAGCTTGCCCGACCAGACCGGGTAGCTGCGCACCGCCGGCAACTCGCCGCCGGAACTGCCGGTCACGAGCACGCTCACTTCGAGTTGATCCTTGAGCCGCTCAGCCCACTGCACTGTGACTTCTGCCGGGCCGACGATCAGCAACTGCCCGCCCGAGCGGTAGCTGGTGCTCGATACCGGTTCGGGTTCGGGCAGATCGGCAAATGCAAGCAGCGCGGCGATCTTGGGCGTGGCTTGCCTGGATTCCTTGGACCAGCCGGCGGTCTCGCGGATATTGACGAACTTGAGCTCGTGTTTTGCGCCGGCCTGCTCGGCGAGTTCGGCGAACAGCGGCGCTTCCTGGGTGCAGGCCACCAGGCAATCGCCGCTTTGCAGGGCTTCGTGGAAAGCGCCGACTTCACGCCGGCACAGTTCGGTATGGATGGTGATGGGCGTGGCGAGCTTTAATGCGCCGGCCAAAGCCTTGGCGTCCAGCGCCATGGTCCGGTTGCAGTCGCACAGCTTGATCATTTTTTCTGCCGACATCGTTCTTATAATGTATCAGGGCCTGCTAACAGACCCTGGCGCAGCCCGGCGAGCGCGGGCTCCTCCAGCGCAGGCACATAGTACAAGCAAACCGCCAGGCTAGTCATTTTCTGATGCCTTCCCGAGGCGGCGCTGCGGCGGCACTTGTCGCGACGCCTGCAGCCTCATCGGCCGCGCTTGCCGGTGGCGGATCCTGCAGGGTGGTCGTGTTCGCCGCCTCTACCGGCGAGGCAGCAGCGGCTCCTCCGGATGCGGCCGAGGCTTCGTTGCCCGCGCCCTCGGCTGTCTTCTTCTCGTCGTCGAACAGAAACAGGTCCTTCGCCTGATTCAGTTGGCGCAGCATCGCCTCGGGAATGGGATCGGGTTTGGAGTAGTCGTCGATATAGGTGTCCAGGCCATCCATGACGTTGAAGTGCGGGTCGCTGAACAATTTTCTCAAAGCCGTGCGGCGCAGCTTTTCGTCCACCTGCGGGTCGAAGAATTCCCGGTACTCGGGCGTGCCGGGCTTTGGCAATTCCGGCGCCGGCGGCTCGGTTGCGGGCGCTAGCGGCGCCGCAGCGGCAACGGTGCGCGATTCAGCCGCCTTTGCGGCGCCGGCGGGCGCATCCTCTTTCGTCTCGAGTTTGCGCCGTGACCAGCGCGAGAGGAAAGGCTCCTTGTCATCCATCGCTCTATCCCCTCTTTGCGCCCTTGAACGAGGGCGGGCGACTGCGCTTTTTCGGTTCGGGCTGGTAATTGTTATTGACGAATTCACCCAGCCAGTCGCACATGTCGCGCGGCATGGGTACGGTGTCCACCTGTTCGCTCGCGTCCATGAAGCGCGCCGCTTCGCCATAGCTGACGGTGACGAATTTCGGCACGGCCATCTCCTCCTCCATGCGCCAGGCGATGAATACGCAGGGCTGCGCCGCCGACAGGTTGAGATAGTAGTTCTCGGCTTCGTCGCGATAAAGCTTCAGTTCGAAGCCGCCGTGCAACCATTGCGCGCGCGCACTGTCCTGCAGCAACACGCGCGGCGTCGCGGCGTCGCCGGGATCGGGAATAATGCCGATCGCTTCCCATGTATGCGCCTGCCAGCGATTGACGAGCGCGCGCCGCTGCATGATTACCGCAATCGAAAAAACCGGATGGCCCATACGCGCCAACTATACTAGCGAAGCAGTCGCTCTGCTATCATGTTCGATTTGATTCAAGCTGAAAACACCACATGACAGAAAGGGTTATCGCACTGGTCGACGCGGGACGGCGCAAGCCCTTGCCGCCAGTGACCGATTCGGCCGCAGGCCTGGCGCAGGACCGGCTGGGCCGGCCTCTGCGGGATCTGCGCATCTCGGTCACCGATCGCTGCAATTTCCGCTGCACTTACTGCATGCCCAGGGAAGTGTTCGGGGAGGACTACCGTTTCCTCCCGCATGAGCAACTCCTGACCTTCGAGGAAATCGCGCGCCTGGCGAAGATTTTCGCGGATCGCGGCATCGAGAAAATCCGGCTCACCGGTGGCGAACCGCTGCTGCGCAGGAACATCGAGCGGCTGATTGAAATGCTGGCCGCCCTTACCCTCCCCAACGGCGAGAGCATTGAACTCACGCTCACCACCAATGGCTCGCTGCTCGCCAGAAAAGCGCGCGCGCTGAAAGACGCGGGCCTGCGGCGCGTCACCGTGAGTCTGGATGCGCTGGACGATCCGACCTTCATGGCCATGAACGATGCCGACTTTCCGGTGGCCAATGTGCTCGAAGGCATCGATGCCGCGGCGGCGGCCGGTCTCGCTCCGGTGAAAATCAACATGGTGGTGAAACGCGGCGTGAACGAGCATTCGATCCTGCCCATGGCGCGCTACTTCAGGCGCGGCGGACAGGTGCTGCGCTTCATCGAGTTCATGGACGTGGGCGCGACCAACGGCTGGCGCATGGACGACGTGATTCCATCGGGCGAGATCATCCGCATGATAGGCGCGCAGATGCCGCTGGATCCGGTCGACCCCAATTACCCGGGCGAAGTCGCCCAGCGCTGGCGCTACCGCGACGGTTCGGGCGAGATCGGTGTCATCTCTTCGGTGACCCGGGCCTTTTGCCGCAGCTGCACCCGCGCCCGGATCTCCACCGAGGGCATGCTCTACACCTGCCTGTTTGCCACCTCGGGCTACGACTTTCGCGCTTTGCTGCGAGAGGGCAAATCGGACGCTGAAATCCGCGCGGCCATTGCCGCCGTGTGGAGTGCGCGCGATGACCGTTACTCGGAGATCCGCACCGCGGAAACGGCGCAACAGCGCAAGATCGAAATGTCGTACATCGGCGGCTGACGATGCCGATGCACGCAAACTTCCGCGGCGAGACCACTTTGCCATGAAGCCGCACACTCGTCCTGAAATCACCCGCGCCAGCCGCCCGCTCACTTTCGAGGTCGAGGCAATCAACGAACGCGGCGAGATGGTGCCCACCGCCATCGCCGGCGAAAGCCCGCTTACGCTCTACCTCGACCGGCGCGAGATCGTCACCCTGATGACCCTCGGCCAGGCGCCCGAGGCGCTGGCCATCGGCTACCTGCGCAACCAGCGGCTGCTGAAATCGATCGAGGAAATCGCCGCGGTACAGGTGGACTGGGAAACCGACTCGGTGGCGGTCACAACGCGCATGGCCTCGGATGAGGAAGCTCGCGCGCGCGCGCAAGGCATGAGGGAGAAAATGAAGAAGCGCACCGTCACCACCGGCTGTGGGCAGGGCACGGTGTTCGGCGACCTGATGCAGGAAATCGACAAAGTGGCCCTGCGCGATGACGTCCGCCTTTCCGAGGAAACGCTGTATGCGCTGATGGAGCAGGTGCGCCACCATGAAACCATATACAAGACGGCCGGCGCAGTGCACGGCTGCGCGCTGTCAACCAATGAAAGCGGCGCGAGCCGCATCCTCAGCTTCGTCGAAGACGTGGGTCGACACAATGCCGTGGACGCCATCGCCGGGCAGATGTGGCTGGATGACATCGATGGCTCGGACAAAATTTTCTATACCACCGGCCGGCTCACCTCGGAAATGGTGATCAAGGCAGCGCAGATGTCCATCCCTTTCCTCGTGTCCCGCTCCGGCCTGACGCAGATGGGCCACGCAATAGCGCAAAAGACGGGCATTACCATGCTCGGCCGTGCCACCGGCAAGCATTACCTGCTGTTCACCGGCAAGCAGCGCTTCGTGAAATCGGCCGGCCCGACGGTGCTTGCATGAACGCCGAACGCATAAACGACAAAGTCACAGGACTTATCCTCGCCGGCGGCCAGGGCCGGCGCATGGGCGGCGTCGACAAGGGGCTGCAGTTTTTCCGCGGCAAGCGCCTGATCGACCACGTCTACGAGCGCCTCGCGCCGCAGGTCGGCGGCATTATCGTCAGCGCGAACCAGAATCACGACGCCTACAGGACGTTCGGCGTGCGCGTGGTGAGCGACGCCATCGGTAATTTTGCCGGCCCGCTGGCTGGGCTGCACGCGGGACTGTCGGTGTCGCGCCGGCCCTATCTCGCATCGGTGCCCTGCGACTCGCCTTTTCTGCCCGATGATCTGGTTGCGCGCCTGTATGCGGCGCTCGACGGCTCGGGCGCGGACATCGCGGTGGCCAAGACCGGCGACCAGCCGCACCCGGTGTTCTGCCTCGCGCGCCGCAGCGTGCTCGATCACCTCACCGACTTTCTCAAGAGCGGGGGGCGCAAGATCGACGCCTGGTATGCCACGCTCCTCGTCTCGGAGGTCGCATTCGACGACGAGGCGGAGGCCTTTTCCAACATCAACACCAGCGATGAACTCAAGGCATTTGAAACAAGTAAATATGGCGGAGCCGAAAACATGACGACGCTGCAGCAAATCACCAGTTGCATGGATGCCTACGACCCGGAGGCGCTCAAGGTGGAGAAGGCGCGCGAGGTCATCCGCTCCTTCCTCACCCCGGTCACCACCAATGAAAGGGTTGCGCTACGGTCGGCCCTGGCACGCGTGCTGGGCGAGGACATCGTCTCCACGCTCGACGTGCCGGCGCACGACAACTCGGCCATGGACGGCTATGCCCTGCGCCACGCCGACCTCGCGCCAGACGCCGAAACCGTGCTGCGCCTGGCCGGCAGCGCCTTCGCGGGAAGCCAATTCACCGGCAAGCTGGGCAAAGGCGAATGCGTGCGCATCATGACCGGCGCGGTAATGCCGCGCGGAGCCGACACCGTGGTGATCCAGGAAATCGTCCAGACCGAAGGCGACAAGGTGCGCATTCCCGCGGGTCAGAAGCAGGGACAGAATCGCCGTCTCGCCGGCGAGGACCTCGCCGTCGGCAAGCCCGTGCTGAACGCCGGGCAGCAGATCGGCCCGGCGGAGCTGGGCCTGATCGCCTCCCTGGGCCTGGCCGAAGTAACGGTGCGGCGACGCCTGCGGGTGGCGTTTTTCTCCACCGGCGACGAATTGGCCTCGGTCGGCTCGGTGCTGAAGCCGGGCGAGGTCTATGACAGCAACCGCTACACGCTCTACGGCATGCTGTCGCGCCTGGGCTGCGACGTCATCGACATGGGCGTGGTGCGCGACGACCCGGCCAGTCTGGAGCGCGCGCTCAAGGCCGCGGCGGCCGATGCCGATGCCATCATCACCTCGGGCGGCGTGTCGGTGGGTGAAGCCGATTTCGTCCGCGAATTGCTCGGCAAACTGGGCGAAGTGGTGTTCTGGAAAATCGCCATGAAGCCGGGCCGGCCCATGGCCTTCGGCAGGATCGCGCACGCAGGGAACGAGGCGCACTTCTTCGGCCTGCCGGGCAATCCGGTGGCGGTGATGGTGACTTTCTACCAGTTCGTGCGCGAGGCGCTGCTCGCGCTGTCCGGCCGCAGCGACGACTGCACGCTGCCGTTGTTGCAGGCGCCCTGCACTTCCAGCCTCAAGAAAAGCCCCGGCCGCACCGAGTTCCAGCGCGGCCTGCTCGCGCGCGACGAGCGGGGCCGGTGGGGCGTATGCCCGACCGGTGCACAGGGCTCCGGCGTGCTGCGCTCGATGGCGGAAGCCAACTGCTTCATCGTGCTCGAGCACGAGCGCGGCTCGGTCAAGCCGGGCGATCTGGTGCAAGTGCAGCTGTTCCACGGGCTGATTTAGGGCGCGACGGGCGGCGCGCGGGGTGATTTCCGGCCGCGCGGGAACCGCGACTCCGATTCGCCGGTGGTATCATCGGCGCATGCGGCAGGCCTCTTCATTGCAGCGCGGGCTTTTTCGCGTCCCCGGCGAGCTCGGAGCGGCGTTCCTGGGATGGGGCGCGAGCTGGTGGCGCGTGTTCCACTTTGGCGCGCTCGCGCTGGTGATGGCGCTCTCGCCCGCGACCTACGATAGAGCGAACCGCTCGGTTACGGCGAAACAGATCTACTTCACGGCCTGGCAGGTCCTGCCCTGGTTCACGCTCCTGTCCGCGCTGCTCAGCCTGGTGTTGATCCGCATCGTCGTGGCGACCACCCTGAGCTACGGCTTGTCGCAGTACGCGCTGGAGATGGTGGTGCGCGTGCTGGTGCTGGAGCTGATTCCGCTGTCCGCCGCGCTGTTCGTCGCGCTGCGCTCGGGCGCGGCGATCAACACCGAGGTCGCGCTGATGCACATCCGCGGCGACTTCGATGCGCTGCGGCGCGCGGGCGTGGACCCGTTGCGCCGCGAGCTGGTGCCGCGGGTGATCGGCAGCGCGGTGTCGGTGGTGGCGCTGGCCACCGTCAGCGGCGTGATCGCGCTGCTGCTCGCCTACATCGGCGTCTACGGTTTCTCGCCCTGGGGCCTCGCCGGCTACACCCGCACGGTCGGCCACGTGTTCGACCCGCAGGTCACGATCGGCCTCGCGCTGAAGACGCTGCTGTTCGGCCTCGCGGTGGCCGTGATTCCGATCACCGCCAGCCTGGAGACGCCGCGCGAGGTTCGTCTCGCACCGGTGGCCGTGCTGCGCGGCATGGTGCGGCTGTTCCTCGTGCTGGTGCTGCTCGAGGGAGCATCCCTGGCGGTCAAGTACATCTAGGGCGCCCGGCGGACCAAGCATGCAGCCCGAATACCAGCCCGCGCCGCTGATTCCCCACGTCGAGTTCAAGGCGGCGCTGCTGCTCGTGCTGACGCTTGCGCTGATAGGCGGCTTTCTCGCCTATGTGATGTACGCGCGCGGCGTGTTCGAGAGCACGCAGCGGCTGGTGCTGGTCGCGGACGACTCCGAAGGCGCCAAGGTCGGCATGGACCTGACCTTCTCCGGCTT